>PVMK01169745.1_pt1 | contig 20512 bp, 18 predicted proteins | sample 1853481 | NCBI WGS metagenome assembly PVMK01 (sample SAMN08533507, study PRJNA380276) | Marine sediment metagenome, whole genome shotgun sequencing project. | reverse complement strand
TGAAGTTCACCTTTCAAATGGTGTGGAACTTGGCCCAACAATTCCAGTGGACCTCGCGCCCGGCGAACGTCAGGATGTTAAACTTTCCGCCAAGAATTTCGAATTCGATAGCTGGACAGCCCATCCTGAAGTAGGGGAAAGCAGCAGCGAGCATGGTCAGGGTGAGGGCCAGGATGAACATGGGGAAGGTGAAGAAGGGGAACACAACGAGGGTGGTTCAGATTAATACCCTCCTGGCGATAAAGTCTGCGGCACGCCCATAAATAGGATAATTCCTACATGGACAAAGCTACCCGGCTCTCGTGAGGGGTAGTTTTGTTTGCCGAATAATGCCAGTGATTAGGTTTGCTTCTGGATTCCTTCGCAATCACCCAAAGCCTCAACAGGCTCAGGTCCGCTGCTGTTTGTCTGGTGGTTGAGATGAAATCGGCAGCCCCTCCATCTGCATGATCTGCAGCGCATTGGTGGTCTTGCTCGGTCCGGAACGCAGGTCGTAATCAAAAATCATCCGCCCCTTGGCAACCTGCTCCTGGAAGTGGTAGTTGGTCACATTGGGCACCTGTTCTGCGATGCTGACCAACTCCAGGTCATGCGTTGAGATCAATCCCGTCCCATGACCACCAACCAGCATGCTCACGTAAGCCCGGCTGCCAATCTGCCTCTCGCGGTTGTTGGTACCGCGGAATATTTCGTCGATCAAGAAGAACAAAGGCAATTCGTTTTCCTGCTCTAATGCGTCAATCAGCGCCTTCAAACGACGTACTTCGGCATAAAAATAGCTGATCCCATCGGCCAGCGAATCAGTCACCTGGATCACGGAGAAAAGACGGAATAACCTTGTCTCGAGATATTCCGCATTTACCGGGGCACCTGCATATGCCAGGCTCAGGTTGATGCCGATCGTACGCAGAAAGGTGGATTTGCCCGACATGTTGGAGCCGGTGATGATCACCACCTCGCCCAGCGCTTCAAGTGAGAAATCGTTGCAGATTTTGTCCTCATCCGGGATCAAAGGGTGCCCGACAGCCTTTGCCTCGAAGCAGCCATCCTTCTTATCGCTGAATATCTGTGGGAAGCTGTAACCAGGATTGAGATAAGAGAAATTCGCCAGCGAGTTCAATGCCTCCAATTCATACCAGGCTTCCAACCAGGTCGGCAGTACCTCGCGCATAACCTTTTTATAGCGCTGCAGCTGGAATGCGAAGAAAACATCCCACGGGACAAATACATTGATCAGCAGCCAGACGACCGGATTGGCACCGATGCTCGCAGCAGACGCGATTCCTGCAATACGACGCATGTAGCTGGATGGTCGCCGCTCAGCTTCCCAAAACGGTTGGCACAACCGGGCAAGATGGCTGCCGGGCCGGTAAGAATAACGCTCGAGGAAAACCAGAACCGCCCGAAATTTGTCCAGCGTGGTGGATAAGTAGTGTGCCTGGCCGAATGCATCTTCCATGCTGCGATAAGTAAACAGGTATATTGCCCCGTAAATCGCAAGTGTGATGATCCATACCGCCGGCAGCAGTTTAAATAAGAACAGGATTAACAGGAACAGGTTTACAGCGGCCAGCAGGCTCAATACGATCAGCAGAGGTCCAAGTGATTTTGATTCAGCCCTGCCCTCCAACCAATGCACCAACTGCTCACCATCCCATGCTTCCTCGTCTCCCACAGACACCAGGCTGCTGCTAAGCACCAGCCGGCTGCGAAACCCTGAAAGACTGCGAAGCTCTTTGACCCCTGCCTGCCTTGAATTCACTTCATCCAGGTCAGGTTCTGGTTTCAACAACCATTCTTGAAGACGTAGGCTGCCTCCACGGGAGATAGCAGTGTTCAGCAGTTGGTGGAGCGAATTATCCCCGATCAAATTCAGATCGCTGGCAAATGGATGCTGCTCGTCTGCCGGGTTTATGGACGGGGAGGGGATATTTCCCCAATCCAATCCCATGCGCGCCAGCTGACTCTTGAAATAAACCCTAGATAATCGGAAACGGAAGATGCTGCGCCTGACCCGTCGATTGAGGTAGACAACAATCGAGAAGATCCCCAGGAACACCAGGATAGCTATCAAGAACACGCTCGATTGTCGACTTTGATAAGCCAGGAAAAGTCCCACGGCGCCTGCTACCAGCGCAGCTAAACGCACCCAAAAATAGCGTTGGTCGAGCTCCCGCAGGTTTTCGATTTCTGCCCCCAGGCGCTCCACATGTCTGGACAGCACCCTGTGCCTTGCGCTCTTGTCGCCTTCTCTCATCTTGGTAAAAGCCTCCCTGGAATTACTGGGATTGGATTTCAAGAAGCTTACTCGAAATACCTGCACATGACAACCTTCCCTGGTATTGCATCAATTAAGCAGTGACTAATTATTTGAGGATAGTTGGGGTTTACAAAGCTTGGGAATCTATAAAGGAAATCTTGAACCGGTTTTTGTTTACAGGCGCCCATTTTCCTGTAAAATAATAGCAATGCATCAGACGATGTCAATTTGCATCAATTTAATAAAGGATTCCAGATGAGCAATTCAAACCCGGTGCGGGTAGCTATCATAGATGATCACGCTATCGTCCGCAAGGGGTTAAGCGCAATCCTGAATACCAACGAGGCATTAAAGCTCGTCGGTGAAGCGGAGGACGGACAGGAAGCCATTGAGCTCTGTAAGCTGGCCCAGCCCGAAGTCGTCCTGATGGATTTGATCATGCCGCGCATGGACGGCATCGAAGCCACGCGCATCATTCACCAGCGCTGGCCTCACATCCAGGTTCTCGTACTGACTTCGTTCACAGAAAAGGAGATGATCCAGGGAGCCCTTGATGCTGGCGCCCGCGGCTACCTGCTTAAAAATGTTAAAGGCCGGGACCTGGTCGATGCCATCCTGGAAGTACACCAGGGTGGGCAAACAATCGCCCAGGAAGCCCGGCAGACCCTGCACCTCTCTGAACAGTTCTCAATTCTCGAGCAAGAAATTGAACAACAACCCAGCTCAACTGCTCTATTGAGCGAATCGCTTAACAAGCGGCTTCCCAAGTTATTTCCAAACTACCAAATCCAGGTACATTTATTTCCGGAGCAGGATCTGTATACATATCCCGCCAAGCTCGAACAACATGTGCCAAGATTGGGATGGGAGTGGCTGCAGACATCCGCTGAAATCAATATACTCTTCCATGGTGAAGAACTTCCCTGGGGCGGCACACAAAATTGGGGACAGGTCCTGGTCCTGGCACCAATTCGTGGAGCCGATAACGATCCCATCGGAGGCCTCAGCCTGCTCGCAGAGGATTTCACACCCGGAAATCGAGCAGCTGACCAAATCTGTCGAAACCCTGACTGTGATCTTGACCGCAGCATTGGCACAAGATTCGATGGAACCAGCAACCCTGGAAGGCTCCAGGTCCAGCGATGAATTGGAAATGGCAGGTAAACTGCAGTCACGTATTTTGCCCGAGAATCCACCAGAGTTTGATGGCTGGGACATAGCAACAAGACTGCTGCCAGCTCGCGAGACTTCCGGGGATTTCTATGATTTTATCCCCCTAGCAAACGACAAGTTGGGCATCCTGATCGCTGATGTGACTGACAAAGGTCTCGGTGCGGCTGTCTTTATGGCAATGTGCAGTGCATTAATCCGCACCTACACGGTCCGCTTCCCTACCTTACCTGCCTTAGCGCTCAGTTCCGTCAACGAACGAATTTTTTCAGACATGCGCGGAGGATTATTTCTGACCGCATTTTATGGCATCCTGGAACCGCAAACCGGTCGCTTGCGTTATGTGAATGCAGGTCACAACCCACCTGTTCTGCTTGGGGGTCAGAAAGGAAAACCCATCGATAAACTGCCGCGTACTGGTATGGCCCTGGGAGTGTCCGAGGAAGCAACCTGGCAGCAAAAGCTGATCAAGTTATCACCAGGGGACTTACTGGTCATGTACACAGATGGGATCACCGAGGCGCATAACCGCCAGGGCTCACTCTTCAGCGAAGCCAGGCTTCAGGAAACAATCCAGGATCATCGAAAGCGAGCAGCAGAAGAGATTTTGAAGGCTATCGTGGGCGAAGTAAGCCGGTTCACAGAGGATGCTCCTGATCAGGACGATATGGCGTTAGTTGTAATTTCTCGCAGCGGCTAATTTTCGTAGTTACCCCAGCTTCAATTTCCACTGTCTTGATTATCTATCCGCAGTAAATAAATCCCTAGATTCCCACTGCCAGCAACAACATATTTTCGAATATTGAGCCCTACTTCAGCTGCAATGGGAGCGATGCCGCCTCTGGCAAGAAAATCTCGTGAATTGCTGTAGTGTTCCCATCCTGCCAAGAATTCGATCATCGAAATGAATGCGTACATGAGATATCCTGAAATCGATCGCTTGTCTTGGGCATGGAAATCGATCAGCAGTATCTGGCCCTCCGGATTGAGAACCCGTATTGCTTCTTCCAGCATTGCTGCTCTGAGTGTTGGATTTAATTGGTGGACAAACAGCGAAGCTATCACCAGGTCAAAAGTTCGTGTCGGGAGTGGAATTTTAAGCGCATCACCTACGGTTAACACAGCCTGATCTCCCAGCTTTGACCTGGCAACTTTTAACATCGGCTGCGCGAGATCGATACCAAACACCTGGCATCCAGCTTCATGGTAGATGGCAAGCTGCGCACCAGTACCGCAGCCAATATCTAAAACCTTCAAATCCTCCTGCGGAGGCGCAACTCTAGCTGCCATTGTCCGCAGCCCCCCCAAAAGGGTTTCAAATATCGGATCGTACCAATTGGCGAAATTCAATTTTGGTTCAGCAGTTACTTGCGAATTTCTTGGCGGTAAAGTTTTATAACAATACGGCGAGGAAATATCCTCGCCGTCTTCCTCCTTGCTCATGCCCAGGGAACTCCAGAAAATATTTTACGTGTTTTCTCTGGTTGCCTGAAATATTACCCTCAATACCCGTTCATCTTCTTCAGAAAAGGAATATTGAAAAACCTGCGGATTGCTGTTCTCAGCTGCCTTGAGAACTCCCGCAGCCTTGTTTTCATCCACGATCGCAAGCAGAGCAGAATGACCTTTACCTACTCCATCACCAACTTCTTTCACAAAATCCTCATCCAATCTTAAATCACCCAGGGCTCCGCCAACCGATAAACCCCACCACCTGGCCCAGAATACCAGTGCCATTATAAAGCCCCAGAAGATTCCGCCCATACTGCCGCGGCCAACCAGGTCAGCAGCATGACTGAATGCAGGTCTACCATCTACCTGCCGCACGACCAGTGCTGCATCACCCACATAAACACCATCCGTATCTTTTGCGGCAGCTAAATTGGCTTCAAGTTCCTTCGCACCAGTCTCGCTATCGTATATAAAAGCAATTAATTCGCTCATCCAGATTTTTCTCCATAATAATTCTTGGAATATATTGCGGTATCTATTCACTCCGCCGCTGCGAGGCCTGCCATAAAACTCCCACCACCATCAATACCAGGAAGATCACAGTTCCGAGTGTCCCATCCAGGGTCAACCATTGTTTGAGACCAAAGGTGACCGCGCTGGCCCCAGCCCAGGCAGTGATCAGGATCAAACCCCAATCGAAAGCCACTGCGACCAGAATTAATCCGATGGCACCACCAATCAAAGCCAGGAGCAGCCAGCTCATTTCGACGCCAAAGATGCCCATCAGAAATGGCAGCGCGATGGCACCCGCCAGGAATGCAACGAAATATGCTGCCCATTTGATGAATTTGATCGACAGCCAGGCAAATAGTATTCCCAGGATTACTCCCACGAGCAGAGACCACCATACGCCCAGCAAAGTTCCGAACAGCTGGTATCCAAACAAGAACGCCACCAGGGCTGCAGCCAGCCAGAACAGCCGCTTACCAAAAAATAGCAGCAGCAATCCGGCAACTAATGCAATGATTCCAATAGGATCCATCGTGAATACTTATCCTCCTCTCGAATTAAGAATATTTAATTTCTGAACTATAGCTCTACAATCTTGATGCTAAATTGATAATTAGGAATAATTCTCGACATTATGTGCCATTATACTCGCCAAATGGTGTGATAACCACAATTACCATCCATCCTCCTGGAAGATAGATAAGTATGTGCTGTTAACCAATAGATCAAGCATTCAGATGGAGAGAGCAGTTTAGATTAATTGGGATTTTGTTCAGCTTGAATCGAAGATAAAGATCCCAACCTGGATATCACGTCTCGAATTTGTTCTATGTGCAGGTCATCATGGTACAAGCCGACTCTCATCGCCCGGATTAAATTCAACCAGCCCATTACCGGGTCATACAGGCTGACATGACCCAGATAATCTGGGTCCTTTCCCGTAAAGAACTTTCTTACCTCAAGATGGGTTTTAGATAGATTTTCCTTCAGCACTTCCAGGGAAGTTGGCTTGCTGGGCGTGTATTTTGGAGACCAGATCCAGCTGGTATTTAGGGCGAAACCGGGTCGTGTATATACATTATCGATATCCACCTGGTAGGGCTGATCATAACGGACTTTTGCCAGGGGAAGCAGGAACATCCAGGTGACCTTAAATAATGTCAATGTTCTCGAGTTGATCACCCGCAGATGATCGAGATTTTCCCCAATCGACCACTCCTTTTCACCGGGACCCTGCCAGACTTCGAATTCATTGAGCCCTTCGAGATCGGCAAACAGCTGCTCCCGCTGCTGGTCCATCAGCTCCAGATAAGTTTGTACAATATTTTCAGTCTCGGTCTCCATGTCTAAACCTTTGCTGGACTTCAAAATCAAAACATAACACAGATCTTTTTCTGCTCAAATCGGCTTCGGCGGACCCTGGCGGATGCGCAGCTCCAGTTTTTCCACAATTTCCGGTGTCCAGGGATCAGCCCAATCAAAACCATAATCATAGGGGCTGATTCCTTCAATCCACCAGGTTACACCAACTGCCTGAAATGGAGCTAGCTGGGCTGCTGCTGCTGCTGGATCATCTCCTGGTGTGACTCCATATTGAATGAGATCGAATGCAGTATCCGTTCCCCGCTGGCTCTCGACGAAATCCGACACCACCAACCAATCTTCAGCCGTCATTGGATGCTGCAGTACATCCGGGAAATAGCCATCATATTTCACGGACCTCTGCAGCGGCTTCTTATTTGGCCAGGTGCCGCCCACCCAGATCGGGATATGGGGTTTCTGCACCGGTTTGGGCAGAAAACGCATCTCTGCCAATTTATAGAATTCTCCCTGGTAGCTGAACTGCTCACCGCTCAACAAACCTCTGAAAATCTCTAATCCCTCGTCCATTTTCCGAGCGCGCAGCTTCGCCTCGGTTTCTTCACCGAAGGCAGCAAATTCCCACTCTTCCGGAGCGCCGAGTCCCACGCCCAGGACCAATCTTCCACCCGAGAGCTGATCAATGGATAGCGCTTCCCGGGCCAGCTTCCATGGCCTGCGCCGTGCAATCGGCGAAACCATTGGCCCCAGGCGAATTCGGTTGGTGCTCATGGCGATCGCGGCCATCGCCACCCAGGGATCGATCACGCGCCTGTCAAGATTATCAAACAGGATATGGTCCCAAATAAAGAAACCATCCCAACCTACCTCTTCAGCCTCCTTCGCCAGGGAAGCCAGGCGCCGTATATCCGCGAAATCTTCAAGTTGCGGCATTGATAAACCATATTTCATTGCACCTCCGAATAAATCTGAAATTCTCTAGTCAGGGATTACTTCATAGTATAGGACAAGGAAATAGGTTTGCATAGCGGATCATTGAGATGATGCTGCCGTCTTAAGGTAAGGCGTTCCCCCATAAAAAATCCCCGCATTGCGGGGACAGATCAACATTGCAATCCGCAGCCTGCCATTAGGTTTGGATGCTTCTCCGGTAAAACCTTGCTAACAACATTCCAGCCGCCAGACCCAGTGCACCTAGCACCACAATCAGCAATATTGGCGACCAACCGAACACCAGGCTGAGTACTGTTCCAGTGGCAGCACCCAGTGCAAAACCAAGTAATGACCCGGTTAATCCATACCTTCTCGCTTGATCCGCCGGTGGTGCTTGGAGCAGGAATTGGGCAGTCATTCCAGATATAGTAAAGACTACTCCCAGGCTTAGGAAAACTGATTCTTCCCCATCCATTATTAAATTCAACAAACCCGGGAAGAGAAATATGATTCCAAGTATCAGTAATGGATGCAGCTTATTTCCAGTACTGGTTCTCAGTGTATGTCGCCTGAAATACAATGCCCCGGCAACCAATGGGATTGCAGCCAGGATCATTGCAAAGATGATTAGGATTGCTGTTTCGTTCATACCAGGCCTCCAATCAGTGCCACTTCAACTCTCTCTCCATCCTCTCAGCAAAATAATCTCTGCAGGGATGATATTCCTGTATGCCTAAGTGTAAGGTAAAATCGATAGAAATTGGAGACCCCCTGGTAGGGTAATCCATCCTCCTGAAGAAGTGTTTTTCTGCAAATTCGGTCTCCAAATTATCGCGAAAGATATTCTTCATGTCAGAAATTTCTATGAACATCCAACAATTATCTGAAAAAGCACTTGAACTTTTCCAGTCCCAGGATTCATTTGCCGCCATCATTTTCCTTTCCAGGCTGCATGATCCCAAAATAACCCTGAACGCTCTCTCGGATATAATGCGCCATCAATATTGGAAGGAAAAAGACCTGGTGGGTGCACTGGCATTTGCCCGGGCTGGCATCCAATTCGGATTACAAACTGCCTTGGATTACGACTTATCTGAGCCGGAACTCGCCTACGAACTGCGCAGCGCGGCAAAGGGATTTGCCTACAATTTCGCATCTTTTGCCTGGCTGGGTTGGAACGAGCCTGGAGTAATCATTACATCTGCAGATCAAGCAGCTGGTTTTGATGCTGCCCGGGTGAACCTTCGGCTTGCTCTTGAGCTGGAACGCGGCGATCTGCCCACCAGCAGGGCTTACTGGATGGTTGCTGCCTACCACCTGGCGGATGGAGATAATAAACAGGCGATCGCTAATTTTGAGCTGGGGATATTGTTTGCCAGGCAAGCTGGTGCCGGGGTAGATGAACTGCTCAATCATGGTTACATCTTGGTGGCCAATATGCTCAACGCTCCGGATGATGAAGGCCTTCAGGCGGATTATGAGAAGCTCAAAACCGCTTTCCGGGAGATTGAACATGGTGAGGATTTTATCAAGCAGCTGGACACAGCCTATGGGATTTTTTCGAAAAAAGGATAATGGTTAATCATATTCTGGTCTGATATGTTTATTTGCGTTGAATAATCATCAACCGATCATTCAGAAAATTAGATAATCTCCCCTGCCTCTACCAACAAATCATCATCTTGGCCAACCTCAAACCACTGGTAAGTTTCTCGATGTACATCTTTCGCCAATTGTGACTGTTCTCCCACCTCACCAAATTTAATTAAAGCTGACGATCCACGCAAGATAAATGATCTGGCTTCTTGTTCGGCGGCAGTATTGATCGCCTTCCAGTACTGGTCGGTCACTACTTCTCTGGGCAAATTATTGCTCTCACCTATTTTTCCCCACAACCAGTAAATCGCAGATTTAAACCACAGCTCCTGGTTGTCATCCGCCTTTTCTATCGCACTCTTGACCAGTGCTAACCCTTCCTTGCCCCCAGTTCCTTTGGCTTCAGCCATTAATGATAGGAAAAACGGTCTGCCGAGCTCGGTGCCGATCGCCCGCATTGCTTCTATCCCATTTTCTACCAGCTTTAAGGACATGCTCGCTTTCCCAGATCGCGATCTCGCCCATCCACGAATCAGCATGCCCAAAGCCAGGAAAAACGGGAACCCCGATTTCCTCGCCAATTTATATGCCTTCTCACTGTGTTGTAATGCGGATTCCGCGTCCCTTCTCACCGCATGGAACAAGGCTGCCGTTCCATGGGCGAAGGTAAGACTGTAAGGATGGGACAATTTCTCGGCATAAGCAATTGCCTGCTCGCATTTCTCAACAGCTTTATCAAGGTAGCCAAGAATCCAGAGGTTAATCGCCAGGTAATTCAAACAGGTAACCTTTGGATTCTGGCCGTACAAAAAAGTCAGCTTGTCATCCCGGGAGCTGTCATACAGGCTCAAAGCCATCTCAATGTGCTCTGTTGCTGCGGTGAATTCCCCAAGGTGTGTATGGCTGAAGCCAAGCATCCAGTGAGCAAGCAGCCTCAGATCGGGGTCATCACTTTTGTCCGCGATTGCTTTTATTTGTTCTGCCATTTGTAAGGCAGTACGGTGTTTTCCCCTTACCTGGTAGAAGGCATTCAAACCCCACAATGCCGGCGCCAGCTGCTCGACATCCCCGGTCTGCTCGCACAATTCCCTTGCGCGTTCATATGCGCGTTCAACCTGCTCGGCAGCATAGCCCTGGGTGGCAACCAGCGCAGGACCCAATGAGATTTGCAGCGCCAGCTCCGTTTCAGCCAGGTTAATCCCATCTGGAAGTTTATTTAGCAGCTCAATGCCTCTACGCAGCAGGATTACCGCTTGACCATTGGCCGATACTCGTTTTGCGTTTCTGCCTGCCAACAAGAGGTAATCTATTGCTTTGTCTATCAATCCCGATAGTTCAAAATGCCTTGCTAGCTGAGCCGCAGCCAATCCTACATTCTCCCCATATAGCTGCTCTAATGTGGTCCCTACCTTCTCGTGCAGGTAAGTTTGTTCTGCAATATCCAGGTTGTCGTAAACATATTTTTGGAACAGGCTGTGGCGGAATCGATAGATCGACAACCGCTGCTGGCCAACCCGTTTAATCTCGCTCACCTCAACTAACCTGTGTCGTTTGGCTAACTCCTGGCTCAATTGGCTAATGACACCGGATTCTTTCTCCCCAATCACTGCCGCAACCAATTCACCTGAGAATTCTTCCCCCTCGATGCTGGCTGCGTTCAGGATTTCTCTCAAATCGGGTGACAAGCGGTTAATTCGAGCTTCAATGACCGCTTCAACCTTTGCTGGCATCGCTTCCCAGGAGAGATCCTCTCCAACCACCCAACGACCTTGGTTATCTTTAACGATTGAATTTTGTTCTTGCATTTGGCGCAGTAACTCAATAGTAAATAATGGCTGTCCAGAAGTTTGCAGATACAGTGCCTGGCGAAAGTCAACCTCAAAATTATTGGGTTCCGTATCAAGGTACTGATCGACAAACTTGCGCCGGTTATCCTGGTCGGAATGATTCAGATTGATTTCCAGGTTTCCGAATATTCGTCTGAATTCTGGCAGCAGCTCCGCCAATGGATGGGCACTTGAACCCTGAATTTGGGCAACATCAGCAGGTCGGTAGGACCCTAAAATCAGAATGGGATAGCCCTCAATCCTGCGAACGAGGTGGAATAACAAACTAAGGCTGCCATCATCGGCCCACTGCAAATCGTCCAGGATGATCAGGAGAGGTCGTGCCTGTGATAGAGATTGTAAAACACGCACATATTGGTCAAAGAGGTCTTTCCTTGTATCTCCGTGATCTACATTGACCGGAAGCGGCCTGCCTTTTCGAAGGTTGACCTCACGTTCTATGTCTTCGAGCCAGGTGGGTCGATCCAGCGTGTATGAATTTGCCCGCCTCACCAGCGATTCCCCGGCTACAAAACTGTCCAGCAGATCTGGCCCATCCTTTACCAATGCTTGCGAAGTCAGCGGGATCAAATCCCACAGCCGCTGCGCGTTTTCTTGATTAATCACACTTGTGGATTGCTTGGCAGCCACATCTCCGCAAAGGAGCTCTAAAACATTACGCAATGGGAGGTAAGGGTCACCGATGCCGGAAAATGCTTCGCAGGTGGCATAAGCGATCACCAAATCTTTGCGAACATTTTGAGATCCCTGCCCGAAATTCTTCAATAATGCGGTTTTCCCCTGTCCCGCGTCCCCCGCCACCAGTGCCAGCTGCCCTTCTCGTTCGAGAGCGATGCGCAGCTTTTCATCCATCCAGGCGAGTTCCTCCTCTCTAGCCACAAATGCCACGGGCATAGAATCTTGTGTTTGCTCGTGCATCCCAGGATAGGCTGTGGATATGTAATTTGAATCTAGAACCGGGCTTGTCGGGGTATCTAAACCTGCCTCTACCAGTTCATCCTGCAGGATATGCATATAAAGCTGCCTGGTTATTTCAGACGGCTCAACCCCCAGCTCTTCATCAAGGGTTTTCTCTAATCTCAAGTAGGTGTTTGTGGCACTGGCTTTATCACCTGATCGGCTGTGGGCGACCATTATTGCCTGGAATGCTGTCTCGGAGGTTTGCCCAAGGGAGATCCATCTTTCTGCCCAATCGAGCACCTCCCGCCAGCGCTTTTCGCCGCTCAATCGTTCGATCAGCAGCGAAATATGTCGGTCATATGCAGCTCGCAGCTGATCCCTTTCCAGGAAGATCCAATCCTCATAGAAACCAGGTAAGAATTCCCCCTGGTATAAGATCACAAGTTGTTCTAATTGTGCAGTGGTTTGCGGTTCAACAGGTTTATTTTCGAGTTCGATGCAATCAACCCAGCAATCTGATTCGGAGTTGAACGCCAATGTCATCTTATCTGCGATGAAATATTGATCACCGATCGAACTGCGCAGCTGCCAGAGCGCATAACGCAGCTTACTGCGCGCCGAAGGTTCATCGTAATCGGGCCAGAACATTCCAGCCAGTTTCTCACGTCTGTGCTGGCTCCCATTATTAATAATTAAATATGCAAACAAGGATTGAGCTTTGCGCGCGGGAATATCAATCGGCGCGCCATCGACGAGAATTTCAAATTTCCCCAGGAATCTGGCTTCCAACATTATTTGGAAATTATATTAACTTCACGGAAATACCATAAATTCACCTGGATTACCTCACCAGGAAAAGTATACCATCCAAAATTTTTTAACTTTTCCTTACATTTCACGGATTTTACCCGTCGGGAGATATTAATCTCTTCCAATTTCAACAGACTTGAAGATCTGGGAGCTGGATCACGCCAAATTTTCATCTATTTGAAATTCAAACGATAAATAAACGCTCAGAAACGCTCGCTTGCTAAACTGGTGGCATAAATTTGCAGTGTTCACCAGCAATTAGTTGACCTTGGAGGTAGAAAATGAACAAAATCATCAATAATCCGATCGAAATATCTAGCATATCAAAGTCAGAATTAAGTAATTTATCCAGTTTAGAAGAACTCGAAAGTTTGGTGGAGGCATCAATTCGGGAAAAGATTCAGTTGTGGATTGAAAACAGCGAATTGAATCCCCCGCAGCCAACGACACGCTGCCGTGAGTGTGGAAATGTCGCAAATTTCTCCTCAAAGCGTGTCGGATACATCCGCACCCAATTTGGCTTGATTCGTTATTTGCGAGCTGAATATCTCTGCCCAGATTGCCGTGGAGCCACCTGCCCATTGGATGAGCGCTTGAACCCTGTAGAAAGCCTGGCTCGATTGCGAACCAAGATTTCTGCCGGTAAGAATCTTCCGGTTGGGGAGTTAGCTCAAGCCTGGGGTTTGGGGACAATGAAAATTTCCCCCCCGCAATCACCAACTTCTGCTGGAAAATTTCGATCCAGCAGCCAGGTGAACGTTCCAGGAGTTACCGGTAATGTTCATCACCAATTATCGCCCTTACTCTGCCAACCAATCTAAAGCAAATAGAACTTAGATTGATTAACTGAAAATAACGAACAGCCTTCACGGAGTGACCGCAATGAAACACAAAACAAATCAGGATGTACTCGAGAGACTCGAGAACAAGGCAAAGGAGAACCTGGCAATCTGCGGAAATTGTGCCCAGACAGCATTTCTCACCCTCATGGATGAGTTCCAAATGGACGCGGATGAAATCTTGAAAGCGCTGACCCCCTTCCCTGGGATAGCCTTGAGAGGAGAAACCTGTGGTGCAGTCACAGGCAGCTTGATGGCGCTTGGCTTGGAATTCGGGCGGGACAGGAAAAATTTGGATGATTGGCAGGCAAATATTGACTCGCTGCGCCCATCCAGAAAATTCTGTCACCTCTTCGAAAGTGAATTGGGCAGTACGATGTGTTCTGAAATTGTGGCTGATAAATTTGGCATGCGGTTTGATTTAGCAGATCCGGTGGAAGCCATGCATTGGTTTAGTTGCGGAGCTCATGATAAATGCGGCCAAGTGATCAGCAAAGGTGTGTGCATCGCCGCTAAAATCATCTTGGAGTCCAGGGAGATTCCGGGATCCAACGCTATCTCTTAAATTCAAGCCTGGGTGGTGCAGGAATTATCACAGTGGAAATACCGCCAGCACGAGCCAGCCGATGAACAATGCGCCTCCCAGGGCAAAAGATACTCGCCAGCGGTAGGGTCCTGCCATCAGGGCGTGTAATCCCATCACTACAGGAAAGACCGGTAAGATCAGGATCAGAAAACCCAATTCTGGATTCAGGCGCAGCGCCAGGAAAAGCCCCCCGAGCAGGACCAGGGTATACGCCAACCACCAGAGAATTCTTCCCCACCAGGTTGTTGGCAGCGCTGTAAGTGCTATCGCCATAAACCAGGGTAAACACAGCAGAACACCCAGAGGCCAAAGTATCAACCGCTTGGAGATCATGATCCATGGCAGCCAGACATAATTTCCCAGAAATCCCAATCCGATCCACAAAGCCGCAAACACCATCAGACCGCCTAGAAACGCTGGGCGTTCAAATTGCCCAGGCACACGCCCCAGAAGTAAAATGCTTAAAGCACCAGCCACCGCAAACCAGACCAATAGATACCCTCCTACCAGCAGGCCTAAGAGATGATTGATATCCAAACCCGCGTGCGAGAGTATGTATAGAATCCCTGTCGCGCCAAGGGCTCCGAAGATCAACGCCCCTATCCGCCGCCCAACAGTCGACATATTTTCTTCTTCATAACCATCATCCAGGTTATTAATCAGCGGGGAGATCGACAAAAAGAACATCAGCGTGCCTACCAGGCCCAGGAGGTACCATGTCATGCGCCGGTCAATAAAATCACTGGCAGCAGGTTGGGGGCCAAAAGTATCGTCTAACCACTGGCGGGCCGATTGCTGTGCGGTAGACGAAAATACAATTGTGATGTGCTCTACTCCAGGGATAATTTCCATTTGACGAGCAGTCCCTGCCTTTGGATCACCACCTGGTCCTCCAGCCTGATCGAGCAGCTGTTCTGCATTATTAACAAATCGCTGGTCCAATCCTTCCGCCAGGAGCAGCAAGTTGCGCGGCAATTCGGTTGTGATTGTCCTGGAGACTGGTGAAACTGCTATCGTCGCCATGGTTTCAGGATGTGCCATTCCATAGGAGAGCGCCATTCCGCTGCCCATAGAATGCCCCAGCACTGCTGTTCGATCTACTGCAAACCCATTCTCTTGAGCAGCAGCAAGGGCAGCTTCCGCATCTGCTACCAGGGTGTCCTCGTCCCGATCTTCTGCCATCGGTTTAGGATTGCCCCCGTGGCCAGCAAAGTCCCACAGGGCGACATTGTAGCCAGCATGGGCTAAAGTGAATGCATAGCCTCGCATGATCACCCTTGATCCGGCTACCCCATGCCCGATCAGCACCAGTGGGCGGTTGGCAGCATCCTCAACCCCGGGTGAAATCAATGTAACCGGGAGCTCTCCTGCTTTTGTATTAATTACTACCAATCCATTGTCTGCACTCTCCAGCTGCCAGATGGACAGCAGGAACATCAGAAATCCAAGACCAGCTGCGATCCAATGATATGTTTTCATTTCTACCCCGATGCGGTGTTCTTCAGATTTTTTTTACAAAATATCCCTGTGACATCCACTCCTCACAAAGTACCCACCACCTTGAAGGCGCGTTTTTGCTTCATTATTGTATATCAAGAATCACGAATATGAACAGTTTTTTTAAGAATCTTGGGTATCAGTTGAAAACTATAGAAATCACTAATCTCGTTTAAATAATTTTCCCCCACCTGGACCAGCAATTTACTCCATCACATCGAGTGGGTTGACATTTTCCCCCAACTGCTTGTCAAAGATATTCAAGTGGGTGTGGTAGCCGCAAGCCCTGTTTCGGCAGGAGCGCCCCTGCATATCTGTGGTCAATCCCAGGTTGCTCTCACGACCAAGCATCTGCCCCCAGGCGATTTGTTCTCCAACCGCAACCTTGTATTTCCCGTGCAGCATCGTCAACCGGTAATAATCATTTTCGATCACCAATGTCGGGTTGCCGTACTGATCGGTATACAGGTCGGATACATAGCCCAGGATTGGAGATTTTATGATTGCATTCTTACCTGCTGATATATCGATCGCCATATGCCCGTACGAGAAACCATGGGGACCCTGGGTCAGTGTGTAATCTGTGTATGGAGGAGAAATTCGTTTTTCCAGAATTAGCTTTTCAGGTACTTCCTTGCCGGATCCCACATCGCTGTCCACTGCATGTGGTTCTGTCATTGCAGCGGAAAATTGACTTGCAACCAGGCTCCCATTCGATCCATGAATATCATTATTTGAGCTGATATCCCGGTAAACCATTATCGCCCCAAACGCAATCAAAAGAAATGCCGCCAGGGCTATGCCATCGATTCCTTGCCTGAATTGGGGTGCCTGGTATGTGGTCATGTTTAGCTGATAAATATAGGTGTGAAAATCGGCCGAGTCTAAATGTGTATAAATGGATATGCCCAATAATTAGAACTATTGTTCTATAATACCAAGATTTCTTGGATCCGTCCAGGGTCACAACCTCGTCGATACTTGAATTGCTGGTATCATTGAATCCATTGTGCTCACTCCCATCCAACAGGTTTTCAAACATGAATAAGGGCGTCCTCTCCGGGGTGGCTGCATATCTAATTTGGGGGTTCTTACCCATCTATTTGAAGTCTCTGCAGGTAGTACCAACCCTGCAAATCATGCTGCACAGGGTGATGTGGGCGTTTGTGTTTGTCATGCTTTTAGTTCTCCTGCGCAGGAGATGGGCAGGCATAAGAAATTCACTGCGCAATCCGCGGGTGATCCTCACTTACACCATAACCGCCATACTTCTGGTTGTAAACTGGTTAGTCTATATCTATGGCATCAACAGCGGACAGGTCGTTGAGACCAGCCTGGGTTACTTTATCAATCCATTGTTGAGTGTTGCCTTAGGAGTGATCTTTTTGCGCGAGCGCCTCAGGCCCATGCAGTGGCTGCCGGTTGGGTTGGCGGGCCTGGGTGTGCTTTACCTGACCCTGCAGTATGGCACCCTGCCATGGATTGCATTAGCCCTGGCTTTTACTTTCGGCATATACGGCCTGATCAAGAAGATCGCACCCCTCGGTGCGATGGACAGCCTCTTCGTCGAAACCGGAATCATCTTCTTGCCTGCCCTGATTTTCTTAATATTCTCCGAAAACCAGGGAGCGGGAGCATTTGGCCACCAGGGCTTGCAAATCAGCCTCTTGCTGGTTTTTTCTGGGGTCGTAACCGCTCTTCCATTATTGTTATTTGGTCGGGCTGCCCGATCGATTCCTCTAAGCCTCCTGGGAATCCTGCAGTACATAGCGCCAACTGTCCAGTTTCTGCTGGGGATCTTCCTCTTCCGAGAACCATTTTCAGTGACCCTCTTGGTTGGTTTTGCTATTATCTGGCTTTCACTGCTGATTTTCTCCCTGGAAGGATTCCTCAACCACCGCAAACAATCTGCTCCAGCCTCGGCACTCTAGCAATTTTTTGCATTGAGTCCCCCGGGTAGAAACTGCTCTGGGTGAGTTATCGACCTTACTTCTCTTGACAAACAACGGGTTATTCAGAATTAAATTGCTGAGTCCAAAGCCTGGTTTATAATTCTCCCTAGTTCACCGCAACCGCAGTATTCCGTTGGAGCAGACAAATGGGAAAAGATTGGCCTTCCATATTGCGCCTCTTCCATGAAGAGCTGGGCTATACGGTCCGCGCCGGCAAGCAGAGCCTGGGATTCCAGCTGTTCCTTATCGATTAAGCATCCTGGAAGCTGCGCCTGACCAGCCGGACTCCCGTCATCTGGGTGCAAACTAAGGACCTGGATGGGGTTTCATCACAGCATATCATGGAAAGCCTGGGCGACGTTCTGCGTGAGCGTAATCTAACCCGGCAGATCGTACTGGTTCTGATCGACGGCAACACCTTCCCCCTGTTCCGTCACAAAACCAATTTTAACTACAACCTGGTCTTAATCGGCTCCGAAGAACAGAAGAATTTACTCCACTCCCGCAGACCTACTGGTGAGCTGCTCGACCTTGTCTCCGCCCAGGTGCCCATCTCTTATCTCTCACCATATGAGACGCGCGCACCGGTGACTGGCAGCCGGTTCTTCGGGCGTGAACATGAGATTTCCCGCATCCAGGCTAATCCTGATACCAACCATGCCATCCTGGGCATCCACCGCATTGGAAAAACATCCCTCTTGCGGGAAACGGAACGCATCCTGTTGGAACAGGAAGCCTCTACCCGCGTGGTTTACCTGGAATGCAGCGACCTGTTATCGACGGATGACTACATTCGCGAGGTAGTTCGTAAACTGAATCCCCGCGAGCTTCCCCGCCTGGAGCTGCAGAAGTATGTCTTTTTCTTCCCAAATTTCCTGGAACGCATGCGCAAGCAGTTCAAGGCAAAAATCATTTTCTTGCTTGATGAAATTGATAACCTGGTGATCATGCAGCGCGGCGATTGGGAGCTGTTCCGCATGCTGCGCGCCTCATCCAACAAAGGTGCCTGCCAGTACATCATCGCCGGGTTCCGGGAGGCTATCCGCGGGCAGTATATGTTCGATTCTCCTTTCTACAACTTCACCCAGGAGATCCGGCTGAATGAATTTACCCGCCAACAAGCTCGCAGCCTGATCGTGACACCCATGGTAAATCTGCGGGTGCGCTTCAAGAACGAAGAAGAGGTCATCAGCCGCATCTACGAGGAGACCGCCGGTCACCCAAACCTGCTCCAGGTCACCAACCAGCGTATTCTCGCCGACATTGAATCTGGGATGTTTGTCACCCTTTTCTACGGAGTTCTCGAACCAGAAGCTGGCATACTGACCTATAGTAATGCCGGTCATCCCCCACCCTACCTTTTTAGTCCAGATGGTAATCCAGACGCAATTGCTCTTCCAGATTCCGGTATGCCGCTGGGTGTCTCTGATGAAGCCAGCTGGCAGCAAGCCGTCCAGGAGATTCCTCCTGGAGCAATGCTGCTGCTCTATACGGATGGGGTAATCGATGCCCAGAACCCCTTTGGAGAATTTCTCGGTGAAGAGGGTATGTTGAACATCATCCAGACCCGGATTGGGCAGTCCGCCGTGTCAGTTCAAGAAACCCTGCTCGCAACCCTGGGCGATTTCGCGGGTGCAGAACCCCAGGTGGATGACATCACATTGATGACGATTATCCGCGAAAAGGGATCCGGAACCCTGAAATAATTAATTGGTTACCAGTGGGGGTTACGCGTTATAGGCAGGATTTACGAATTAAAGAATACACCCGGATGGTTTACCCGGTTTCAGATCCGGCCTCAACCGCCTCCGATCTTGCCTCTCTCCCCCTGATACGAAAGCATTTATATATCCTGAAGCTGTAGAATAAGAAGAAGACTGCAAACAATTCCTCGAGCAGCTCTTGTTCCTCATACCAGATAAATGAAACCAGTGCGATCAGCAGGCTCAAACCCAGCAGGCTTGGATGAGGCAGTACCGTCCTCTTAAAGATCAAGAAGCGCTGGCTCATCTCCGACCAGATCGAGATGAGTAGAACGATGGGGAAAAGGACCAGCAACCTGTAAAACAACAAGTAATATTCGTTGAAATAATTGTGCAGGTTGGTCTCGTCCTGCACATTCCCTTCAAAGGTTTGAGGAGTTTCCCAACCGAATATCCGCTGTCCCCAGCTGATCTCCTCCATCGCATTGAGGAAAAAGATCAGGATCAGGATTATATATATATTGCGCTGAGCAGATTGCGGTACTTCCTGAGCTCCGAATCTCTCCACAGTATGGGTACCGATAAAGCCAGCAGGATCATTGAGACCAGCATCAAGATGGGCGTTAATGATTCGAAGATGCCATCTTCTAAATAGAGAATGGCAAACAGTCGCGAGGCTGGGTCATAGAGGCGGATATGGATAATCAGGAAAAGGCCGATTAAAGTTGAAGTAAATAGCACATACTTAGGAGTAAACCAGGTCTGGTATGCATAGCAAAACGGATCGCTCAAAAACGTCTGCTTCACCCGGCTGCGCCAGGGATCATCTTCAGATTTAATCAGCATGGCTCCCAAAATCCCCACCAAGGTCAATAAGAGCAATACAAGATAATTTATCTGCCGCACGCCATCAGGCCTGATCTCACCGTCTGCACTTACAAACATCTCCAAGAAACGAATTATTTGAGGCTGATATATCAGGAATATAGCGAGTGATGCAGATGCAAGGACGATCAGGCTGGAACCAATAAATCTTCTTGAAATCATAATTAGATATTGTTGTTTCTATTACTTCTCGAGTCGCACACCAATAATTTTAATAATTTGGGGATTATATCCCAGAAAACGAAATGAACG
>PVMK01156327.1_pt1 | contig 20514 bp, 23 predicted proteins | sample 1853481 | NCBI WGS metagenome assembly PVMK01 (sample SAMN08533507, study PRJNA380276) | Marine sediment metagenome, whole genome shotgun sequencing project. | reverse complement strand
GAAGCTGGAAAAATGAGACAGGGCCTTGTCGGGCAAATGGTGGCCCTCATCAAAAACGTAAATGCTTTCCTCCGGCGGAGGCAGGATGACACCACCACCCAGGGCCAGGTCAGACAGGGTGAGATCGTGATTGGTAACGATGATATCGGCACTTTGCAGTTCGTCTCGCGCGCGATAAAAGCTGCACTGACTGATATTGGGACAACGCCGGCCGCTGCACTGACTGTGGTCGGTAGTCACCCCGTACCAGATATCCTCGGGAATACTGTCCGGCCAGTTATCCCTGTCGCCATCCCACTGCCCCCGCCCCATGGCATCCAGCATGGCGCTGTATACCGGCAGGGCTTCCACCGCCGAGGGTGTGCCCATCTCATCGGGATACAAGGGGAGAAAACCTGACTCGCCCTGCCCCTCGGCCATCATGCGGTCCAACTTGGACAGGCAGACATAGCGCCGGCGCCCCTTGGCCAGGGCGAAACTGAATTCAAGGCCGCTGCTCTGGCGAATATCGGGCAAGTCCTTGTTCACGAACTGTTCCTGCAGGGCAATGGTGGCCGTGGCGACTATCAGGCGCTTACCCAGGGCCTGGGCCATGGGGATAGCGGCCACAGCATAGGCGATGGTCTTGCCGGTACCCGTGCCCGCTTCAATAACGCAGACCGCCGGCGGTCCTGTGCTGACCTCCCCGGGCAACGGAATATTCGACAGGGTATTGGCGATTTCGGCGATCATCTGGCGCTGCCCCCAGCGCGGGGTGAGGGACTTGCGCTCTATGATGGAGCCGTAGGCCTCGCGGATACTGTCCTTGAGTTCATCGCTCAGCAAGGTGAGTGCTCCAATCAGGTGGTTGGGGCACTAGGAACCATCGGCAAGGGCCAGCTTGCTCACCACCGCGTTGGCGTAAATAGCCAGGGCGTAGGGGCGGTGCGCCTCCGGCATAGCCGCGATGCGCGCCTCGAAATCAGCCTGGCCGCAGTCGCCGTCCTCCAGGTACAAATCGTCGGGCACCGGCGCGTCCGCACCGTGCAACATACGGTAGGCATACATATTAGTGGGGTGCAGGCAGTACCCGGAAATGATTTGCCGGTCGACTTCGGCGGCCACCGCCTCCGGCGTATCCAGACCGGCTCCCAACGGCGTGCCGAAGCTTACATGTACCCGCCCCTTTTCACCGGCAATGCCCTGGGCAATAGAGGCAACGTCCTCCTGCTCCCCTTTCTCGTAATTGCCCCGACTCGCCAACTGGTACAACTCGTTGGCTTTGAGTGCATCACAGGGGTCCAGCTCGTAGGAGATCGCCACGGGCACGATACCCAGGCCCTGGATGTGATCACCGAACTCCTGTGCCCGCTTGTCCCGACTCATGGACAGCATCTTGATGATTACCGGCTCGGTGCGATCGATACCGTCTTTGGCGCGACCCTCGCGCTGGGCGAGCCAGACCGGTGCGTTCTCCTGCAAGATGGAGTGCTGAATGTAATTGGCGAGGTTTTTGGAGGCCGTCAACAACTCCCGGGGGCCGCTCACAGAGCGCTTGACGATAAAGCTCTTGTTGAGCCGCATCAGGTCCGACACCCACGGTTTGCTAAGCAGGTTGTCACCAATGGCGATACGTACTGTTTCGTAGTTATTGCGATGCAGTGCGTAATTGGTGAACGCCGGATCCATGGCGATGTCCCGGTGATTGCTCATATACAGGTAGGGCCGCACCGGGTCGAGTCGCTCCAGCCCGGACACACTAAAGCCCCCGGTGGCGCTTTCAATCATCCGGCCCATGTAGCGTTCGATAACCACCTGCATGCCGCGCACATCCGATACGTCGCGGACTTCTCGCTTCAGTAAAAACCGCAGCAGAGGCCGCAACAGGACCGGCGCAAGCCTCGCCCATTTGCCCAGGCGATAACTGGCTATAACGCCGAGAAACTCCGGGTCGTCGAGGAGGCGCGCCAGGACCGGCGCCACCTCTTCGTCCCGGTAGGGGCGGATATCTGCAAAGGGATCTGTCAAGCCGGCATTCTCTGTATCAAGGGCGCCTTACCATACCCAAAATATTGTCGGGAGTCATCCGGTGGCGTAGCCACCCTACGGCGGAGCGTCGCGCAGCACGCACCGATAAAGCCCCGGGCCAGATCAAAAAAGGGCGTATTCGGCGCTGACTTGACCCCATGTTTCTGCTAATCTTTTTGCGCTATCTAAGTCGATCGAAAACCGGAGGAATTATGGAAGCCGCAACCGCCACCATGGTGACGTTTGGTGCCGCAGCACTTTTATTGAGTTGGGTGGCGTTACTCGCCGTATCCTGGAAGGAAGACTACACCTGGGGCCTGTGCACCCTGTTCCTGCCCCCCCTGTCTTATTTCTATGGACTGGCTCGCCTGGACAAGGCCGGTGGCGCGCTGGGACTGGCCCTGTTCGGCTGGATTCTCATCTGGTTGGCCTGACCCAGCCCTACTCAGCACTCCCAAAACCCCTGCCACCGGGTATCAGGCCAGGTACCGGCGCTTTAACTCCGCCAGCTCCGCGGGCCCCACACCCAGGGCCTGCTCCAGGTAAGCCTCGACCGACGGGTAGTTTTGCTCAATCGCAGCCAGCGCTCTTGCCAGATAATCCTCATGCACTTCCAGCATAGGCAGGATGGACTGTGCATCCATGTGCTCCATGTCGTATTTGCGCTTGAGACGATCAATCTCCCGCATGGGGTCGAAAAAACGCGCGGTCAGCATATAATCCCGCATCACCACGTCCCTGGGCACACCCAGGGCCAGCAGGATAAGAGCCACCGCGAATCCGGTGCGGTCCTTACCCGCGGCACAGTGCACCAGAAAGCGCGCGTTCTCCACTGCCAGGATCTCGCGGAACATACGCGAATACGTTTCAGTCTGGGCCTCGGCGAAATCACGGTTGATCTCCACCATGAAATCGAACATGGCATCGGGGCCGCCCAGTTGATTATCCGCCTCCTCGAAAAATCGCGAGTTACTCCCGGGGGTAATCGGCAGGCTTGCTATGCGCGGCCGCCGCTGCTCAGGCAGCCTGCTGGGATCACTTTCCTGCTCCTCCAGGCGCCTGAAATCACAGACCAGGTCCAGTTCCAGACTGGCCAGCAGTTCAAGATCCTGATCGCTCAGGCTGGATAATTGACCAGAGCGAAACAGAAAGCCCCATTTCACCTGGCGCCCATCGGCGGTGCGATAACCACCAAAGTCCCGAAAATTGGGCGTACCCTGCATGCCAAGCTTGCGCTCGGTTGCCAGCACTTCCGTCCCGTACTGGTCACGCAAGCGGAAATAGTGGCGACTGGCCGGCTCCAGGCCGCTCAAACGGGCGCGTGGTATCGGGCCTTCACTGTAATGCGCATCGATGGAGCCGCTGGCCGCCAGCGGTTCCACTGTCACCTCCGTATCGGGATGGCTCGCCTGCCACTCTATATGGTAGTCCCCATCCGACTCACGCCAGATATGCACAGCATCTGAAATCAACATGGTCCAGGCCCGGCCTCTTGTATAGATCGGGGTGTGTATGCCCCGTATGTGGAGGGAGTTTAATCCCCTTTGTATTCGAAAACCGCCCGCAGCAGGGATTTGATGAGATTCAGCTGCTGATCCAGCGCCGAGTCACTGAACGGGTCCTGCCCGAGTAAATCCCGGTACATAGGTGCCATCGTGACATAGGACATTACCAGGTTGTTAAAGGCCATAACCGCCCAGGGTTGCAGGCCCGCATCCCCGAATATGGATATCTCATCTCCCTCAATCTTCGCCCCGGACTGGAACATGGGACGAAACAACCGGTCAATCAGTTCGTTGGTATGGGGGCCGCCGGACAGCGCCGCGTGCTGCAGCAGGCGCGCAAGGTTGGGGTTGGCGTGGTGTTGGCGCACCATAGCCTCCAGCCACTCAAATACCCGCTCATAGGTCACCGGGCCGCTGTCCAACTCCTGCATGGGGACAGAGAAATCAGTCAGCAGGCGCTCCAGCACCGCCCTGTACAGGGCCTCCTTGTTTTTGAAGTGGTTGTACAAGCTGGGGGAACGAATGCCCACACGATCTGCCACATCACCCAGGGAGGTCGCGCTGTAACCCTTCTCGGCAAAAAGATCCTCCGCCGCATCGAGAATACGATCCGCTGTACTGGGAGTGTGATCGGTACTTACCGCTTGATTTTCCATTGATGCGCGCACCACTGTGGCCAGATCGGCTAATAATAACTAATAGCCATTAGTATACCCAGCCGTTGCATAAACTTGCCAATGATAATCATCCAAACTACTCGCCTTGACGCCCTGCAAACAAGTTTGAATCACATATTGTGCAATTGCTGGGTATACATCAGCTGACAGAGCCCAAACCAGTGACTGACCATAGACAAGGTAGTTGACAACAGGGGGCCTAATGTGAATAATCGCGCATCCAGAATTTGACCCTAATCGAGGTAGTACACAGTGGCAAACTCACCACAAGCAAAGAAGCGCGCCCGCCAGGCGGAAAAACGTCGCAGTCAAAACGCCAGCCAGCGCTCACTGGTCCGCACCGTGATCAAAAAAGTAAACGCAGCCGTTGTCGCCGGTAATGCGGCAGAGGCGAAGACCGCCTATGACAACGCTGTGCCGATCATCGACCGCATGGCCGACAAGGGCATTATTCACAAGAACAAGGCCGCCAGACACAAGAGCCGCCTCAACACCCAGGTTAAAGCCCTGTCTGCGTAGTTCTTGGCGAATAAAAAAAAGCCGGCTTCACAGCCGGCTTTTTTTTGCCTGGAATTCGATGGCCCCAGGAGTTGCTCGCCTGAATATCGTGAAGATCGTGCCATATTTCCGCTAGTGCGATCAGGATTTGCATGATCTTAAGTGGCAGAACTGGCCTTGCCCTCCTCCTGCTTCTCGAACTCCTTGTTAAACGCGGCCAGCATGCTCTGCTCATGGGACTGCGCTTCACTCGTATCCAGGGGGCGCTCCATGGCGGCCCAGTCAATATCCCCGTCATGCGCCAGATTCTCGTAGTCCAGAATCCCCAGTTCCTCGAACTTGGGCCGGATCTTGTCAGTCAGCAGGCCGATGCGCTTGAGGTTGGGAATCACCCGCTGGAACAGGAGGTTGCGGAAGGTAGACATGACAAAGCCGTCCAGCACCTGCTTGCGGGCCTCTTCCACGTCCCAGCCGAAGTGGAGGAATACGTCGGTGGCAACCAGCCGCTCGCGGCTGATGACACAGGCCTCGTAGGCGAACAGGGCGCGCTCTTCCCGCTCCTCGTCGGACAGGGTCTTGATGAAGTCCTCCAGGTAATTTACACCGAAAGTCACATGCCGCGCCTCGTCCCGGATCACCAGGTAGACCACATCCTTCAAAACCGGGTCAGGCGTGGTCTCCCGGGTGGTGTTAAAGGCTGACAGGGCCAGGCCTTCGATAACAATCTGCATGCCGATAAATTTCATGTCCCAGCGTTCGTCGGTGAGAATTTTATCGATAATGCTCTTCAGGTAGGTGTTGATCGGGTACATCATGCCAATACGCTGCTGCAGGTATTTGTTGAACACCTCCACATGGCGCGCCTCGTCGAAGGTCTGGGAGCCGGCGTAGAGTTTGGCGTTCAGCGTGGGCGCGCAGGAACACAGCTGGGACGCCACCAGCAGGGCGCCCTGTTCCCCGTGCAGAAACTGGGACAGGCTCCAGGCATTCATGTGCAGCCAGAACTCGGCGCGGGTTTTCTCGTCCATGTCCAGGTAGGGCTGGTACTCATGGAGATTCATCATCTCCGGCTGGGTGGTCTCTTCTGGCCAGGGTCGATCCCAGTCGATGTCGACCTCGGGGTCCCAGTTGAGCTGTTTACCCAGGTCGTAGAGTTTCTTGATGCGGTCGTCCTGTATCTGGTAATCCCAGTTGTAAGACCCGGTCAGTGGAGTCCGGAAAATCTCGGCGATATGGTCCACATCCTCGCTGGTCAGCACGTCTTCCAGGTCAGGGTTTTCCCTGGGGTAATCCGCCCCGGCGAATTGCTGGATCTTGCGGGGGGTCTTTTCGGTCCATTCGACTTTCATCAGTGCTGCTCCATTTGTGTGCGTAATAGGGCACTATGCGTGATGGCGGCAAAGGCAACAAGGTAAAGTCTTGTCAAATTGCGGTCATTTGTGGCCAAATAGGGTTATGCCAATCGCCAGCACCCCAGCGCAGTACATTTTGATTCTCATCGATATGGTGGAAGGCCAGAGCTGCACGCGTCAGCAACTACTGGCGGGCACCACCCTGGCCGAGACCGGTCTATCCGACATCGGCGCCCGCATCAGTGATGCGGACTTCACGCAACTGGTAAACAACGCCCAGGCCCTGACCGGCGATCACGCCCTGGGGCTGAAGCTGGGATTGCGCCTCAATCTCAGCGCCCACGCGGTACTGGGGCAAGCCTTTATGAACAGTCGCGACCTGGGCCAGATCATGGACCTGTTCCTCAAGTACTACCACTTGCTGGCTCCGGCGCTGCACCTGGAGTTTGAAATCCTCGATGACCAATGCGTACTGACCACCGTGAGTAGCCCCGAGGACACGCTGGCGCAGTTCAGCTACGAATTGATGTACGCCGCCATTGTCAACACCCTGCGCGGCCTGCTGAACAGGCCCGGGCTGCGCGTGCGCATCGAAATGCCCTACCCTGAGCCGGCCCATAGCGCCCTCTACTACGAGATATTCGGGGAGAATGTCCACTTCAACTGCCCAAGCGGGCGTATTACGTTTAACCGGGATTTGTTAAGCACACCGCTGCCCTCCTCCAACCCCGCCCTGCGCAGCCTGTACGAGGCTGAGTGCGCCCGCCTGCTGGCGGACCTGCAAGAGGAGGATTCGGTGGCGGAACAGACCCTGCGGCTGCTGCGTAAGCTTGAGGGCCAGTACCCGCAGATGCCACAGCTTGCCAACATGCTCAACCTCAGTCCCCGCACCTACCGCCGCAGACTGGACGAGGAAAAATGCTCCTACCAGGAGCTGCTGGATCAGGTAAGGGCCGAACACGCCACTCGCTACCTGCAAAACACCCGCCTGCCATTGTCCAGTATCGCCTACATGATCGGCTTCAATGACGCCTCCAACTTCCGCCGGGCCTACCAGAAATGGACCGGCCAATCACCGAAGCAGGTACGCAATGGCCAGCGCGCTTAAGGTCTACCTGGGAAAAGAGGCGGCCCGGCGCATCGGCGAAGAGGGCTGGTCAGCGGATCTGTTCAGCCTGTTACTGGGCGCTTCCGGCGGGCCCAAATGGTTTATTCTCAGCCAGCTGGACCGGCTGCTGTTCGGCGACTTCCTGCAGCGCGGCCAGCAACCGCTGTCAGTGTTGGGCTCCTCCATCGGCTCCTGGCGTCACGCCTGCCTGGCCATGCGCGACCCCGCTGCCGCCATCGACCGGCTGGAGCAGGGGCTACCTCTACCAGCACTACGCCAGCAAACCCACCGCGCACGAGGTGAGCGACGTCAGCCGCAACATACTGGAGCGGGTACTGGGGGACAATGGCGCTGCCGACCTGGTGAACAACGCGCGCATTCGCACCCATATCATTACCGCGCGCGGTCGCGGACCTGCCGCGTCATCATCCGCCCCCCTGCTGGCCACGGGTATGGGGGTCGCGGCCCTGGGCAACACGCTCAGTCGCCGACTGCTCAAATTTCACTTCCAGCGGGTGTTATTTCACAGCGGAGCGGAGCCCAACCCCGGCCTGGCCCTGCACGATTTCCACACCCGCTACTGCGCACTGCGTGAAGACAATGTGGTTGCAGTCCCTGCACGCCAGCGGCGCCATACCCTTCGTGCTGACCGGTGAGCGGGACATTCCCGGAGCACCCGCCGGCCAGTACTGGGACGGGGGTATTATTGACTACCATTTTGACCTGGGTCAGTACCGCGGCGAGGGGCTCATTCTCTACCCCCACTTCAGCGCCAGTGTTATACCGGGCTGGTTCGACAAGTTTCTGCCCTGGCGCCAGGCGGCAATTCACGAGGTGGATAACCTGGTACTGCTGTGCCCCGGCGAGGAGTTTATCGCCGATTTGCCCTTCGGCAAGATTCCCGGACCGCTCGGACTTCAGCAACCTGAAGCACGATGATCGCGTGCGCTATTGGGAACAATGCGTGCAGCGCAGCAGCGCACTGGCGGAAGAATTTGCGGAAATGACGCAGCGCAGCGACCCGCTGCTAGGGGCGACAATATTTGACTAAGTTTACAAGCCACACGGTGGTGAGCGGCGCGGATTCAAGTCACATGGGTATCGAGGTAGCGTTGTACCTCATCTTTCAATACGGGTTCAAACATTGAAGCCAGCAAGCCCATCCTGACCCGACACATCGATCAGCCCGTCGTGAAACGACATTGTGCCATCCACTCCCGCACCCCTGATGCGCACCATGTCTCCCTCCCAGCGTGAGCGCACACCGTGTTGGCGCTCAAGGCTCTCAGCCAGGCCCTCGGCGGCTTCGCGCACTTCCTCCCTGGACATGGTATAGGGCTTTGTGATCCTGAATTCGGCCATGGCTTTCCCTCAATCTACGCATTTGAGTATAGATCAAGCTACGGCACTGCGCACGTTTTAGCCCCGGGGGCGCAATCAGGCCTTAATAAATTCGCCTGCATACCAGTTCAACATCCCAATCTTCTCATCCAGGGGCTTGTCAGGTTCCATTTCGTAGACGTTGCGAAAGCCGATAACGACATCCGTTACACCAATACTTTCCAGTTTTTCGATACCGGGCACGGTAAAAGCGTCCTGACCGGTGGTGAACACCCGGAAAGGTTTGTCGGCAGTGCCGTATTCCCCGCGCAAGGTATTGATGCGCCCGATGTAAGCCTCCAGTTGTTGCATATCAGCGCCAGCGCACATCCAGCCATCACCCAGCCGCGCCGCGCGCTTCAGCGCCGGCTCGGCGTGGCCACCAATTAGCAACGGTATCGGTGCCGTGGGCACCGGGCTCATCTTGATGGCGGGCATGTGGTGCATTTCACCCTCGTAAGCAAAGAACTCACCGGACTCCAGGCCGCGCAAAATATCGATCTGCTCGTCAAAACGTTTACCCCGCCTTGCCCAGGGCACATCACAGACTGCGAAATCCTCTTCCCAGGGACTGATACCAATGCCGAAATCGAAGCGGTTGCCGGACAGTGCCGCAATACCCTGCACTTGCTTGGCTACTACCGGCGCCTGTCTTACCGCGAGCTTGTAGACAAATGTGGCGAAGCGTATTTTGTCAGTCACCGCAGCCATGGCGGCCACCGAGATAAGGCTTTCCACAAAGGGCACACTCTCCAGGAATTCCCGGCTGCCATCTTTGTTATAGGGATATTTGGAACTCGCTTCTCGCGGGTAACAGATGCTGTCGGGTACAGTAATTCCATCGTATCCGGCCGCTTCAGCCGCCCTGGCCAATGGCAGGTAGTGATCGGGGTCGCACAGGCCAATCTGGTAGCTGAATCTCATCATTTTCTCCTCAAGGGGCAGGTAGCGTCACCGCATCTGGCAACAACAAACAATACTAACCCGAGGCAGGTTCTGGCGGCCTTGAAATTTCCCGCCACTGGCCTCAAATACTGAACCCTGCCGGTGTTCTGGCCGTATATACGCACCGTGCTAACAGCACCACCACGGGAAGTTAACCCCGCACCGCACAGCCAGTGTACTGTGGCATACTGAGCCTGATGAATGCTGCCGCAGGTAGCTGCTTCCGGGCGTTTTATGTCTTGCAAAGGCGTGGGGTTCCAACTGAGCGAGGCATAAAACGCCCGGAAGCAGCGGGACATCTCCACTTTCACCTTGACTAAGCACCCCCCCATGAATGACTCCGCTGACACGCCCAATCCAAACAACGACGATAAATCCCTGCGCTTCCTGTTCGAACAGGCCGATGTGCGTGGAGAAGCCGTACACCTGGATACAGCCTACCGGGACATCATCGCCATTCATCAGTACGCCCCCGGCGTGAGCCGGCTGTTAGGGGAACTCCTGGCAGCTGCGGTGCTGCTGAGCACCACCCTGAAATTTGAAGGAAGGCTCATTTTACAGGTCCGCTCAGATGGCCAGATCCCCCTGCTGATGGTGGAGTGCGACAACACACTGCGGGTGCGAGCGATTGCCAGGGGTGCGGAGCATGCCACATCAAACAGCAACGAGCAGCTCCTTAGCAACGGGCAGTTGGCCATCACCATCGACCCGTACAATGGCCAGCGTTACCAGGGCATCGTGCCTCTGGTTCAAGACTCACTGGCACTGAGCCTGGATGCCTACTTCGAACAGTCCGAGCAGCTAAAAACCCGCTTCTGGCTGGCCGCCGACGGGGAGCGGGCCGCCGGCTTGCTGTTGCAACAGTTACCCACCCAGATCACCGACAGACGATACGCTGCGCTGCAGCAGTGGGAGCACGCCTGCTCCCTGGCCGCGACTATACGAGGGTGATGAATTGCTGGAGCTCAGCGCCGAGCAGCTGCTATACCGCCTGTACCACCAGGATCCCAGTGCGCCTGTTTGAGCCATCTGCAGTCTCTTTTTGCTGTAGCTGCTCCCGGGAGCGAACCCGCGCTGCACTGGCTTCACTGGGCCGGGCGGAGATAGAGGAGCTACTCGAGGAATTGGGCAGCATTACCATGGATTGCGAGTTCTGCAACCAGCAGTACCGCTTCGCACGGGCGGATATGGAGGATGTTTTGGGAGGCGCAGGGCCCTGTAACTCTGCACTGATTGCCACGTTAGGCGATATTCGCCGAATTTATAGCCAAACTATTTCGCATAATGCTGTGATTCTGACATAATTACGCCCCCCAAATAGGTAGAGAGAAGGCGCGAGCTGTCCTCGCTGGAACAGCGCCACAAACAACAGGATACACGATGACCGCAAATACCCAGACCGCCCGGGAATACACCGACCTGGTGCCCTCCAAGCTTATTGAAGAGTCTCTCAAACGTGGTGAGGGCGTGTTGTCCGACACCGGAGCCCTGCTGGTTACCACCGGCAAACGCACCGGGCGCTCTCCGGCAGACCGTTTCGTGGTGAAGGAGCCCGGCACCGAGGACAGCATCGCCTGGGGCAGCGTCAACCGCCCTTTCGACGGCGACAAATTCGATGCCCTGTGGGAGCGCGTGGAGTGCCATCTGGCCGCTGGCGACAAATTTGTCGCGCACCTGCACGTGGGGGAGCACAGCGACCACTATCTACCGGTGAAAGTCACCACTGAAACGGCCTGGCAGTCCCTGTTTGGTCGCAATATGTTTATCCGCCCCGACACCTTCAACGCCGGCCGCAAGCCGGAGTGGAATATCCTCAACGTTGCCAGTTTTGTCTGTGACCCCGAGCGCGATGGCACCAACTCCGATGGCGTCGTCATCATCAATTTTGCCCAGCGCAAGGTGTTGCTGGCAGGTATGAGCTATGCCGGCGAGATGAAAAAATCGATGTTCTCAGTGCAGAACTTCCTGCTGCCGGAAAAAGACGTCATGCCCATGCACTGCAGTGCCAATGTGGGCGATAACGGCGACACCACCCTGTTCTTCGGCCTGTCCGGTACCGGCAAAACCACCCTGTCCGCCGACCCCGCCCTCTACCTGATTGGCGACGACGAGCACGGCTGGGCCAAGGGCTCTGTATTTAACCTCGAGGGCGGCTGCTACGCCAAGACCATTGACCTGAGCCAGAAAAACGAGCCGATCATCTGGGACGCCATCCGCTTTGGCGCCATTATCGAAAACGTTGTACTGAACGACAAGCGCCATGCCGACTACTGCGACACCAGCCTCACGGAAAACGGCCGCTGCTGCTACCCGCTGGAACACGTGGAGAAACGCACCGAGACCAATGACGGGGGCGAGCCCAAGTGCGTGATCTTCCTGACCTGTGATGTCTCTGGCGTACTGCCCCCCATTTCCATCCTGTCCAAGGAAGCGGCGGCATTTCACTTCCTCAGTGGTTACACGGCGCGTGTGGGCTCCACTGAACTGGGCGCGGAAGCGGGCATTCACCCCACCTTCTCCACCTGTTTCGGCGCGCCTTTTATGCCGCGGCCCGCCGGTGATTACGCCGAGTTGCTGATGAGGCGCATCGAGGAATTCGACAGCCAGGTCTACCTGGTCAACACGGGTTGGACCGGCGGCTCAGGCATACCCGGCGGCACCGGCGCACGCTTCCCTATCCCGGTTACCCGGGCGATAGTGCACGCGGCGCAGAGCGGCGCGCTGCTAAACGCCCCCATCGAACACCTGGACATCCTCAACCTGGATTTTCCCACTGAGATACCGGGCGTCGATGCCAAATTCGTCAATCCCCGCGCAGGCTGGGGTGACGATGCCGCCTACGACGAGCAGGCGCGCAAGCTGGCCGCCCTGTTCGAGGAAAACATCAAGAACTTCGATGTGTCAGACGCCATCGTGGCTGCCGGACCGAAAAGCGGCTGATACCCTACCCGGACCTTCAATGGGCCCACTTTTTAGTGAGCCTTTTTTGTTCCGCTAAACATGGCCTAATAGATTCGGCATGCCTTCCACCGATACCGACCTCACATCGATCAAGTTTCAAGATTCAAGATTTCTGGAGATTGATTCAATGGTAGGGCCATGCGGGGAGCCCCCTCTGTGGACAAGCTTGCGGCCGTTCACAGAGGGGGCGCGCCGCATGGACCGGCACACCATCAAACCCCATCAATAGCATCCGACAACGACAGCCGGCGCCGCAGCAATCGGGCGGAGACCTGCTCAGGTTGGCCGCGATCGGGTTGTGCACAAACCAGCGAATGGAGCCCGCCATGACTAATGCCCCTCGCCCGCCAGTTCCGCCACATTATTCACTGACACTTCCATGCCGGCCACCACCACTGTGGGCTCACGCACAATCACCCGCTCACCGCCCTCCAGTCCCTGCACCCACACCTGGTTGGCGTTGCCCCGCAATAACTGCACCTGCCGCACCTGGGCACGCTGCCGGGCATCCACGATCATCACGCTGCCGTCGCTGCGCAGGGCGGAGCGGGGTAACTGTGACACCCCGGTCAATGGCTTACCGCTGATGGTGGCATTAACGAACAAACCGGGAACCAGTGGCGGGCGCTCACTGCCCTGTTCCCGGGCGAAAGGCTTATCAATTTCCGCCACCGCGTAAACCACACGACTGTCTACATCAATGCTGGCATCGGTGCGTACGATCCGCCCCTGCCACTCCCACATTTTATTGGCGAAGCGCGCGCGCAGGGTAACGGGAGCCCCGCCGCCCCGCGCCGCGGGCACATTGTCATAGGTGAGAGGTAATTCCAGCAAGGCCACCTGCCGGCCGGTCAATGGCAGGCGCACCAGCGCCACATCAGTGTCGTAGACTGTGGCGATGGCCGTGCCCGGCGCGATGTACTGGCCCACATCCACATACTTCTCGCTGATACGCCCATTGAAGGGGGCGGAAATCGAGGTCCTGGCCAGATCCAGCCTGGCGGCGGCGAGATCCGCCTCCGAGGCCTTCAATGCCGCCTGCGCCGAGGCCAACTGCGGCTTGCGCAGGAACAGGGCATTGGCCGGGTCACTGCCCAGGTCACGCCACTCACGTTTGGCCTGCAGCGCCCGGCCCTGCTCCTCGGCAAGCCGCTGACTGGCCGCCGCCACCTGGGATTGTGCCCTGGCGATAACAAATTGATAGTCGATATCCTCAACTTTCAACAATTGCTCACCAGCGCCAAAGAACCCGCCCTCGGCAAATCGTGGCGAGACCAGTTCAACCCGCCCGCCCACCTGGCTCACCAACTTTATTTCCCGCAGAGGACGCACTGAACCCTGGGTTTCCACAGACAGGGAACGCCCGGCGGTGGTGACGACTATCACATCCACCACGGGAGGGCGGTATGCAGGTGGAGCCAACGGCTCTGGCTTCGGCTTACCGACCAATAAGCCATAGGACAGGCCGCCACCCAGCACCAACACCAGTATTGCCCACAAGCCATTTCGAGCCCAGGTCAGAGCCATTTAGTTACCTTTACTATTTGTTCGACAGACAGCACAGCCAGCCTGCTCGTATACGCAGGCAGGGAGTTTAACACTGTAAAAAAACACGGTCATGACATAGGGCATGATCGTGCCAGTGAGACCACAGGTCATCGCACAGCATAACGGATGAAGACGTGCCTAATATTTCCCTCTTATTTAGTATGTTTATTCTAATTTTTTCCCGTAATCTTGCTCGAACTGGTGGAGAAACACCACAAACAAAAGACCTTAAGGAGTTGAATCATGGCCGAAGAAACAAAGACTGCAACAGCAACTACAGCTGCCCCCAAGCGCAAGCCCGTCACCAAGCGTAAGCCTGTTGCCGCCAAGCGCAAGCCCGTCACCAAGCGCAAGCCTGCCGCCAAGCGTAGCAGCAAGAAATCAACTTCCGATTTCGCCGCTCGCGCCCAGGAAGCCGGCCGCAATGCTTTCCTGGCCAGCCTCGGCTTTTACGGCAAGGCTTTCGACCAGGCGCAGGATCAATTCAACAGCATGCAGGACCAGTTGGAAGAGCGTCGCAAGAAAGCAGACAAGATGTACAAAGAGCTGGTTAAGCGCGGCAAGAAAGTCGAGAAGAAGGCCAAAGGCCGCTTCGACGACCTCGAGCTGAACAGCCTGACCGACCGGAAAAAGCTGGAAAAGCGCCTGGACAAGGCCAAGGCCCGCTTTGAAGAACTGAAAGAGACTGTAGGTTTCAAGGCCGCTGCTTAAGCGGAACCATCCAGGACCACTTATCCCCGCAAGTCGGGGGTTTTTTGGGGGGGGCTACGTTGTAGCCCCCTTTTTTTGTCTAGCGCACTCCTCTGAAGAATCTGGTTTAATAGTCGATCCCAGTACGCAATCTCCAAATCGACCCATAACAGATGGAGGGCAGACGGTATGAGCAACGAGAAGACTAAAGTCACCGACAAGGCCAGTGAAATAGCCAAGAATATCTGGTTGGCTGGCGTGGGCGCCTATGGCAAGGCCGTGGAAGATGCCCAGGGCCGGCTGGAAAAAGTGGGCATGGAGCCCCCCAAACTATTTCGCGAGCTGGTAAAAGCCGGCTCGGCGCTGGAAGGCGACGCACGGGGGGCCCTGGAAACCACGGCTGCCGCCAGAAGCTCCGTGGAGGAGCGCATCAACCGGGTGCGTGAGAATTTTCACAATCAGCGACCGGCCCGCATGGAGGACCTGAAGGCACTGCACAAAAAAGTGGATCAACTGACCAGAAAAGTCGACAAACTGAGCAGAGCCCTGGCGCAGCAGGGCGTCGCGAAGGGCGGCACAGCTCGCAAGGCCGCCACTGTGAAAAAGCCCAGCGCCAGGCCCACTGCCCGGGCGGCGACCAGGAAAAAGGCGGCCGCAAAAAAGGCGAGCACTCGGAAAAAAGGCGTCACCCAGCGCCAAATCCACCGCTGGCAAACGCAGGACTTGAGCCCCCGACTGGCCCGGTGGTTAATGTCACATGAAAACGAAGGATCGTATTCTCCACACCAGCCTCGCACTGTTCAACGAGGAGGGCGAAGCCGACACCACCACCATAGATATTGCCAATGAAATGGACATCAGCCCCGGCAATCTCTATTACCACTTCAAGGGCAAAGACGAGATCATTGCCGCGCTATTCCAGCAGTACGAACAGGCGCTGAGCCATACCCTCACAGCCCCCATCGAGCAACCCCTGAGTGCTGACCGCTCCCATGTGGAAGATAACTGGTACTACCTTTATGTGGTGCTGGAGGAGATGTATCAGTACCGCTTCCTCTACCACAACCTGGACAACATTCTGCAGCGTTATCCCGATGTGAAGCGGGGTTTCAAGCGCCTGATCCAACTCAAGCGCGCCGCCTTGTACGCCATCTGCCAGACGCTGCTGCAACAATCCGTTATCGACGCCAGAGACCAGCAACTGCTGGGCCTGGTGGACAACATGACCCTGAACCTGACCTTCTGGTTCAATTACAGCGAGTTATTGCACGACAATCGCCCACCCCATATCACCATTCACCAGGGGGTGTTGCAATTGCTCACCATGGTCGCCCCCTATCTGGGAGATGAGGAGCTCAATTTCTACCGCGACTGTGAGTCAATTTACGCCAGTATGCTGGAAGAGGCCGACTGAATCCGCCTCACCTCCTCGCCCGTGCACAGTGGACCGTGTGTTTCGCCGAGCTTCTGCTATTATTTTAATTCACTGATCCAATCACTCTTGGAGGAGCGCAACATGACCATCCAGACTGGAGACAAAGTCCCCGCATGTACCATGAAAATTATGGGCGAACAGGGCCCTGCTGACATCACCACCGAAGAAATTTTCGCCGGCAAGAAAGTCGTACTGTTCGCCGTGCCCGGCGCCTTCACCCCCGGCTGCAGCCTGACCCACCTGCCCGGCTATGTGGTCAATGCCGACAAGATCAAGGCCAGCGGCGTCGACAGCATCGTCTGCATGGCGGTCAACGACGCCTTTGTCATGGATGCCTGGGGCAAATCACAGAATGCTGAGGAACTGCTGATGCTGGCGGACGGCAATGGCGAACTCACCGCGGCCCTGGGACTGGAACTGGACGGCAGTGGCTTTGGCCTGGGCACCCGCAGCCAGCGTTTCGCCATGGTTGTGGACGATGGCACCGTACTTCACCTCAACGTGGAAGCGGGCCCCGGCGTGGATGTAAGCTCAGCCGAAACCATCATGGCTTTGCTGTAGCCTACGCTACTCCTCGGCGGGAGCCACCTGCACAGTAGCAACTGGCTCGCGCATAAGCGAGCTCGCGGCTATCGAAAACAGGCAGTAGGCCAGAAAGTAATAAAAGCCCGGCTCCAGGCTGGCATACATAGTCAACATATCGCCGATTTGTCCCGAGGCGCTACCCGCCATATAGGCCACCAGCACGCCCATGACAAACACGTCCGACATGGACCATTTACTCAGGGCGGCATTTAAGCGCAGCAACGAGCCGCGCAGATCGGCCCGGGCAATGAACAACGAGCTGGTTTGCAACAGGAGCTTGAACACAGGAATCACCAGGCTGAAAAACACGATGAGGAAGGCTACCGGCAGGTTGCCCGTGCGGGACAGCTGGTCCACCGTACCCCACACGGATCGGGTGTTGTTATAAGCCACCAGCTGCCCCTCGATCCGGTCAAAGCCCAGAAAACTGGATATTGCCGTAAGCATCTGGCGGGTCTGGGCATCGGCCCCCTCTCCGGCAAGCATCTCTATGCCCAGCTCGGCGATTTTGGATTTCTCCACCGTGCCAGTGAGGGTGAGTACAGGCTGGGTCACACCGGGGTACAACAGGCCCAGTGCCACCGCTATCAGCAGCAGGATCAGCAATTTTCGTTTCAGGGACATCGCACCGCCTCAAATAAAGCGCGCATGATACAGAAAAGACCTAGAGCCTGTCCGAGAATAGGAGCCGTAGCGAGGGAAAGCCATTTTGAGTCAGGTTTTTCGATCATTTGAGGCGAATAGCGGGTTCTATTTAACGAAAATGATCGGAAAATCTGGCCAAAATGGCTTTTCCGCAGTAGGTTCCTATTCTCGGACAGGCTCTAGCTAACACCGCTTCCAATAAAAGCCCTTCAGGTTAGTACGAGGTAGCACACCACACTGATAACGACAACGCCCAGAAGATTCAACAACACCCCCTCCCTGGCCATGCGTGAGACGCTGATCAGGCCACTGCCGAACACCACCGAGTTGGGCGCCGTGGCCACAGGTAGCATAAAGGCACAGCTGGCACTCATCGCCGCCGGCACCATCATCAGCTCCGGGGCGATACCGGCGGCCAGGGCGGCGGCGGCCAGCACCGGCATGAGCAGCGTGGTACTGGCGGTATTGGACGTGACTTCCGTCATAAATGTGACGATCAGGCAGATGATGACGATCAGTGCGTACAGCGGGATCCGGGTCATGCCCGCCAACCACTGCCCCATCAGCTCACTCAGCCCGGAGTTGACAAAACCCTTGGCCAGGCAGATGCCACCTGCGAACAACAGCAGCACCCCCCAGGGGATGGTTGCGGCGCGCTCCCAGTTCAGCAGGCGCTGCCCCTTGCCGTTAGGTACGATAAATAAAACGATCACCGCCAGCAGCGCGACCGAGGCATCATTGGCCTGGGGCAGGTCCAGCCAGGCTTTCCAGCCGCCAAAGGGTTCGCTGCGGGTAATCCAGGCCAGGGCGGTGAGGCCGAATACCGTCAACACCCTGCGCTCTTCAGTGCGCCAGGCACCCACATCGGGTAACTGTACAGACAATGCGCCACGTACATTGCGGGTCAACACCAGCGCCATGGCCGGCACCATGACAATCACTACCGGCAGGGCCCAGCCCATCCATTGGGTAAAACTAATGGTCTCGCCCGTGGTCTCCTCATACACCTGCATGAAAATCAGGTTGGGGGGGGTTCCTATCGGTGTACCCATGCCGCCAACGCTGGCCGCATAGGCGATTCCCAGTAACAGGGGTACGGCCAGCTTCTCTTTTTCATCAGTCGCCTCCAGCACCGCCAGCGCGACCGGCAATAACATCAGCGTGGTTGCCGTATTGGATATCCACATGCTCAATACAGCGGATGCAACCATAAACCCCAGCACCAGGCGACGGCCACTACTGGCGCCAAACAGGTTGACCATACCTATAGCGATGCGCCGGTGAGTTCCGGAGTGTTCCATCGCCTTGGACAACATGAAACCCCCCAGCAGCAGCAGTATCAACGGAGAGCCATAGGCCTGGCCCACCTCCGCCGGGGTCAGCACACCCAGCAGTGGCAACACCGCCAGGGGCAACAGGGATGTTACCGGGATGGGGACGGGTTCAAATACCCACCACAGAATGCACAGCACCGCCACGAAGCCCACGGTCGCCATATCGGCACCGTAACCCGCCATATTGAACGCCACAGCGGCACAGGCGGCCGCCAACGGCCCCAACCAGAGGGCCCAACCACGCATCGCCGACATGCCCACAATTCCCCACCACCAGGTCAGTGGCCAACATAACCCTCCAGGCAGAGCGATGTAAACCCCGAGGCGTAATCCCCGTAGTAGAGTCGCGCCCCCTAAACGACTACAATGGAGGGCATTATGCAAGAACTCCCCAACAAGCTCATCGACCGCTTCGGCCGCCGCGTAGACTATGTTCGCCTGTCAGTCACCGATCGCTGCGATTTTCGCTGTGTCTACTGCATGGCCGAAGACATGACGTTCGTACCCAAGCCGGATGTACTGACCCTGGAGGAGCTGTACCGGGTAAGCCAGGCATTTGTCGAACTCGGCGTGGGCAAAGTCCGCCTGACCGGCGGCGAACCCCTGATACGCAATAACATCCTGTCGCTGATAGAGCGACTCGGTCAGCTCCATGGGCTTGACCAACTGGTCATGACCACCAACGGTTCCCAGCTGCAACGCGTGGCCGGTGTGCTGCGCGAATGCGGGGTGAAGCGCATCAATATCAGCCTGGACACACTGCATGGCCGCAAATTCCGCCAGCTGACCCGGCACGGCAACCTGGACCAGGTCCTCGCCGGTATCGACACCGCCATCGCCACCGGTTTCGAGCGGATCAAGATCAACGCGGTTATCCTCAAGGGTCGCAACGAGGACGAGGCGCTGGACCTGGTGAACTTTGCCCGCCAGCGCTCTATCGATATCGCCTTCATCGAGGAGATGCCCCTGGGCCTGATCGATGAACACGACCGGGCCCTCAGCTACTGCAGCAGTGATGAATTGCGTGAACTTATCGGCCGGCAGCACGCCCTGCAACCGCTGGGTGAGCCCACCGGCGCTGCGGGGCCCGCCCGTTACTTCAGTATGGCTGACAGCCCGACGCGGGTAGGTTTTATATCACCACACAGTCACAATTTCTGCCACCTGTGCAATCGCGTCAGGGTCACGGCGGAAGGCCGCCTGCTGCTGTGCCTGGGTAACGAGCACTCGGTGGATTTACGCGCTGTGCTGCGCGGCCCCGATTACACACCCGAATTGCTCAAGTGGACCATCGTCGACGCCATGGATATCAAGCCGGAGCGGCACCACTTCGATAACAGCGGCGAACCGGACATCGTCCGCTTCATGAATATGACCGGCGGCTAGTAACCCTTACACCAGGTGTGTGGTCAGGCTGTTGTTGGCGTACAATAGCGATCCCCAACCTGAGGCAGGGCGTTACACTAGTGCAAAGCCAAGACTTCCCCCAACTGGCATCCGTCGAGAAAATCGAACAGGGCTTTGAATCCTTCGGCTACATTTGCAGCCGCAAGATCGCCACATCGGTGTTCCTGGCCTTTGCGCTGCGCAAACCCATCCTGGTGGAGGGGCCGCCCGGCGTGGGCAAAACCGAACTGGCCAAGACCACAGCCCTGCTGCTGGACACTCCACTGATACGACTGCAGTGTTATGAAGGCCTGGATGAAGCCAAGGCGCTGTACGAATGGAAGTACGGCAAGCAGTTGCTCTACACACAGGTACTCAAGGAAAAACTGGGCGACCTGTTACAGGGCGCTCAGGGTCTGGCGGAATCAGTGGAACGATTGCACCAGTTTGGCGACATC
>PVMK01129376.1_pt1 | contig 20518 bp, 17 predicted proteins | sample 1853481 | NCBI WGS metagenome assembly PVMK01 (sample SAMN08533507, study PRJNA380276) | Marine sediment metagenome, whole genome shotgun sequencing project. | reverse complement strand
TCTTTTAGATCATCTCCCAGATATTCACGTTCATTGGGTCCAAGAATTCCTAACGACAAACAGATCAATGTCCACAAATGAACGGTTTCCCATGCATGATCGTTGAGTTCACTCATGTCATGGACCTGTGCATGGCAGTTGTGACAGGGCGTAATGCAGTAGTCCGCCTTTGTTGCCAGAATCTGGTCCGCTTTGAGCTTGCCGTAAGCCCGGCGTTCTTCAGTATATCCTGCCTGGAGAAACCCTCCGCCGCCGCCACAGCAATAATTGTTCGACCGGTTTGGATGCATTTCAATAAAATTTTCTTCACCCACCACCGCTTTCACCGTGTACCGCAAATCTTCGGCCACCGGATCTCCATAGGTCTTGCGTACCAGCTGGCAGGGATCCTGCACCGTGAATTTGATTTTCAGGTCCTTGTTCCAATCGGAATTGACCTTCAGCTTTCCTTCCCTAATCCACTGGGCATAAAGCTGGATGATACTCTTTATTTCAAAGTTGTGCTCAATTTTGAATTTTTCCAGTCCGAACCGGACTGCGAAAAGCTCGTGCCCTCACTCGGTATTGAGCCAGACCTTAGCCTTTAAATCATCTACGGCTTTGGCCTTGACCCTTACAATTTTCTCCCAGTTTTCATTGTCCGCCAGAAACAGGCAGTAGTTTTCCGCCGCCCATCCCTTGGTTCCGTATGTCCAGTCGGCTCCCACCAGGTGGAAAATCTTCCACATCGGTACCATTTCATCCGGTTCGGTGACCGGTTCTCTGGAATTCTGGTTAAAATAGAATTCAGCCCCTTCCCTGTTAACATCCGCTTTCATGTCCTTGAATTCAGGCTGGGTTTCCTGATATTCCTCAAGCACGTCCTCTACAACGAATTGGAAGTCTTCTTCAGACGTCCCCATGGCACTGCAGGTATCGTTTCTTAATGCCATGTCGCATGATCCGCGGATTCCCTTGGGTCGCTCATCCCGGGGCCAGCTTGCCCTGGCGTTGAAGACCAGTTGAGGGATGTTGATTTTCATGGGGCAGACATACATACAACGCGTACACATGGTACACATCCACACCCAGGGTGTGCTGGTTACTTCTTCGTCCATGCCCAGAGCGGCCATGCGCAAAAACTTTCTGGGGTCCATATCTTCCAGTCCTGTAGCAGGACATCCGGAAGAACAGGCACCGCAGGTCAGGCAAAGATTGAGATTTCCTCCTTCAGGAAGAAGCTCTTTTACCTTGTCCAGAAAAATGCTTTTCTTTTTGCCTCCTATTTTGATCGCTTCTTCAGCCATAATATTTCCTCCGTTTTTAGGCCTTTGCCGAATCTTTAAGTGGATTGGGTCCTATAGACCGAATATTGTCGGTCATCTCCTTTGCATAGGCTGCAAAGGTGGGTCCTTCACCTGAAGATAGGTTGTACATTCTCACCCTGTCGCCTTCAAGACCGATCTCTTCCAGCAACATGCGCACATGATTCACCCGTTCACGTGCCCTGTAATTTCCTTCGTTATAGTGACAATTCCCCTCCAGGCAGCCGACAACGTATACCCCGTCGGCCCCTTTCTGGATCGCCCGCAAAAGGTGAATGACATCAATCTTGCCGGTACAGGGAAGTCTAATGATGTTAATGTTTGCAGGATAATCGAGTCGCATGGAACCTGCCAGGTCCGCAGCTGAATATCCTCAATAGTCACAACAAAACGAAATAATGATCGGTTCGAAATCAGCCATCACATCCCCTCCGCCTCAAGCAAGGCATCAATTTTACTAATTATTTGATCATCTTCATAAAAGCTCAACTGAATCGTCTGTCTCGGGCATACGCTTGTGCAAACACCACATCCGTGACAAATCGCCTCATTGATTTCAATGAGTTTTTCGGTTACATTAAACGCCGGCACACCAAAGGGGCATTCACGGACACAGGTCAGGCATTTGACACAATGATCCGTATCGACCTTGGCCGTAATTGCCGAAAGCTTGATGGCATCTTTGGCAAGAAACGTCGTTGCCCTTGATGCCGCGGCTTGGGCCTGGGAAATGGTCTCCGTGATCAGTTTGGGACCGTGGGCCGTTCCGCAGAGAAAAACACCCTCACTTGGCATATCCACCGGACGGAGTTTAACGTGGGCTTCGATAAAATATCCTTCCGGGTTGCGATTCAACTTCATGATCCCGCTCATCTCTTCGGTATCTTCAGCCACCATTCCGGCGCTCAATGCCACAAGATCGGCCCTGATTTCGAGATTCTGCTGCAGGATGTGGTCTTTAACCGTCACCAGAAGGCCATCGGAAGAAGGCTGGACATCCGGCGGCGCATCCTGGTCAAAGCGGATAAAGATAACCCCCTGTTTTCTGGCCTCGGTATAATAATCCTCGAGAAGACCGTAGGTACGGATATCCCTGTAAAGCACATAGACCTGGGTGTCGGGATTCCGCTTTTTGATATCAAGGGCATTCTTTACGGCATTCTGGCAGCATATGCGCGAACACTCAACATTCTCATCGTTGCGGGATCCGACACACTGGATCATGACAACGCTGTCAAGCCCGTCGGTTCCTTTCTTCTCGAGGATATCGGATAGTTCCACCTGGGTAACCACCCGCTCGTCCTCTTTGTATAGATATTCTTTGGGCTGGTATTCTCCGGCGCCTGTGGCAACAATGAAAATTCCGTGATCTATCTTGCGCTTTTCATTATCCGTCCCCAAAGTAACTTCGGTTGAAAAATTTCCCTTGAAACCTTCAAAACCACTAATCCGGGCTTTGGTTAAAACCTCAATTGTATCGTGGCCGGTCACTTCGTCCGCAAGCTTTTTAAGATAGGCCTGAATATCATCGCCCTCGATGGTATGGTGAAGTTTTCGTGAAAAGCCGCCAAGTTCGGCTTCTTTTTCAACCAGAACCGTATTAAATCCCTGATTGCCCAAACTGAGCGCCGCATTCATGCCGGCCACACCACCGCCGATCACCAGCGCCTGCTTGTTAATAGGGACGACTTTCTCTTTTAGCGTCCTCAATGCTGCGGCTCTGGCCACGGACATGCGAACCAGATCTTTGGCCTTTTTGGTTGCGATCTCAGGCTCCTTGGAATGTATCCATGAGTCCTGGTTGCGAATATTGGCCATTTCAAATAGATATTTGTTTATCCCGCAAGCTTCAAGTGTTTCCATGAACATGGCTTCGTGAGTTTTCGGACTGCATGAGGCCACCACCACCCGGTTGAGTTTATGCTCTTTAATTTTTTCTTTGATCTGCTCCTGGGTGTCCTGGCTGCAGGTAAAAAGATTCTCATCCGTATAAACAACATACGGAAGCGTTGCGGCATAGTCCTTAACAGCCGGGACATCCACAATTCCTCCTATGTTGATACCGCAATTGCACACAAAAACACCGATGCGAGGCTCCTGCCCTGTGACGTCGATCTCTTCGACAACTTCAACTTTTGGAATATCGGTTCCTCTGGCCTCGACCAGTTCCGCACCTGCCAAACAGGCGGCTGCACTGGCTTCGGTTACTGATCCGGGAATGTCCTTGGGCCCTTGCAGCACCCCACAGATATAAATTCCGGGGCGTGATGTGGCCACCGGTGCGAAAGTGTCTGTATCTGCAAAGTTGTATTTATCCAGTTCAATGCCAAGGCTTTTTGCAAGCTGGGCTGTATCCGGCTGAATTTGAAGACCTACGGAGAGAACCACCATATTATAGATCTCCTCTTTCATCATGCCGGTTTCATCTGCAAACTGAACAACCAGATCTCCGGTTTCCGGAATCTCGGTGATGGTATGGACCCTGGCCTTTACAAAACGAACCCCGTCTTTATCTTTGGCACGAAGATAATATTTCTCATAATCCTTACCAAAGGTCCGCATATCCATATTAAAGACGGCACAATCCAGTTCACCATGGGCATGTTCCTTGGCAATCATGGCTTCTTTTACGGCATACATGCAGCATACCGAAGAACAATACCCGTTACCGCACCGGTTGGTATCCCTGGATCCGACGCATTGGAGCCAGGCGATGCTTTTGGGCTCTTCACGATCCAGGGGCCGCATAAGATGGCCGAAATACGGTCCTGATGCGCTTAAGATCCTTTCAAATTCCTCGCTCGTAACCACATTGGGATATTCGTATCCAATAAAATCAAGCCCGGAAGGATCATATCCCTTGCTTCCTGCGGATAGAATAACCGAACCCACCTTGACGGAGGTTTCGCGTTCTTTGTCATCATATTGTATTGCTTTGGCAACACACATGTTCTCGCATAAGCCACAGCCGATGCAGGAATCTGTATCGATGGCAAATGCAAGGGGTACTGCCTGAGCATACTCGATATAAGTAGCCCGCCGGTCATCCAACTTCATATTATATTGGTTAACGGCGGTTACCGGACAGTGCCGGGCACATTCTCCGCACCCGGTACATTTTACCGGATCGATGTATCGGGGGTGATTGACCAGCGAAACCCCAAAATTCCCCGGTTCACCCTCAACGCTCTTTACTTCACTACACGTAATCAAATCTATATTTATATGCCGGCCGACCTCGACCAGTTTGGGCGAGATCACTCACATGGCACAGTCGTTGGTGGGGAAGGTCTTGTCCAGCCGGGACATCATCCCACCGACGGTCGGCGACTTATCTACCAGATACACCTTGTAATCAGAATTGGCCAGATCGAGTGCTGCCTGCATTCCTGCAATGCCGGCACCGATAACCATAACCGATCCGCTTTTTTCAGTCATTTCTCCTCCCTCTAAGTGTCATTGCCACCAGCCGTTTATCATTTGGCCGATACCGAAAGTCCGCCAATGATTTGCGAACACCATGACTATAGTACTGCAAAAACCGGTTTACTGTCTTCCATCCCTGTAAACTCAACCTTATTTGTCTTTTCCAGATCTGCCAGAAGGTAGGATATTTGTTTAAGGTCGAGTCCGATTTTTTCGTTGATATCTCTAACGGAAGTGCTTCCATCTTTAACGGCTTGATAAATCAAATTTTTCTGATATTCCCGTTCAAGTACCGAATCGAGTATCGATTCATAAGTCTCTGTATCCCACTTGCGGCCATACACATCCCCGTCGGTGGTAATCTTGACTTCCTTTCCGACCATCCACCTCAGTGTTTCTCCGGCAAGGGTCATCTCTGCTGCAGCCAGTTCAGAGCTTAAGGCTTTCGGATCAAATTTGCCCTGGGTTTTGACCGATTCTGTAACCGTGGTGACGACCTCCACAAACCGTTGTGCCTCAGCAGATGACACCCACGCCAAGTGAAGTCGATCTTTCCCGATACCGGCGATTTCAAAAAGTTTTTGAGTTAAACGGATCTTTTTTTCGGCCTGTACATTACCTTCCAGGTAATGGCAATCACCGAAATGTCACCCGGCCACCAGCACGCCGTCGCATCCATCCTTAAATGCTTCCAGCACGAACAGCGGATCGACTCTGCCCGAACACATGACGCGCACCGTTCTGATATTGGGTGGATACTGCAAGCGTGAAACCCCGGCCAGATCAGCCCCGGCGTAAGCACACCAGTTGCACAAAAAAGCAACAATTTTAGGCTCAAAATTCCCCATTATATCACCCTTTCGATTGAATATTGAATATTGAAGAATGAAGAATATATAGAAAAAATCAGACTCCAATAACCAATCATAAATAATCAACAGTCAATGACTATACCGCTGCACAAATCGAAGCGACAATTTGTGCATCCCGGAAATGGAGCATATCGATGGCTATCTGTGGGCACGACGATGCACAAAGCCCACACCCCTTGCAGGAAACCGATATATTCTTTGCTCGATACCCTTTTCCTTCGACCTCTTCCAGCTCAATTGCAGCAAAAGCACAGACTTCTTCACAAAGCCCGCATCCGATACATTTTTCAGCATCGATCTGGGATACCAGCGGCGAAATCTGTACGGAATCTTTTGCAAGTATTGTCGTCGCTCGGCTTGAGGCCGCCATAGCCTGGGCGATGCTCTCGTCAATAGCCTTTGGATAGTGGGCCAGTCCGCACAGGAAAATCCCATCGGTTGCAAAATCCACTGGTCTTAACTTGGCATGGGCCTCCATAAAAAAGTTTTCAGCATTAAGCGGAATTTTATAAAACTCCGATATTTTATCGTTTTCGGCCGGCTCAATGGCGGTTGCCAAGTTTATAAGGTCTGCCTTTATTTGCAAATTCTTTTGCAAAATCGGATCAAACACATCCACCGCAAGGCCATCTTCTAATTCCGTAACTTTCGGTTTATTATCCAGAGAATACCGGATAAAGATAACCCCCATCTCCCTGGCTTTTTTGTAAAGTATCTCCCTTTCACCGTACGTTCGAATATCTCTGTACAATATAAAGACATTGGTTTCCGGGTTCTCTTCTTTGATGGAAATGGCCTGTAATATGGATGAGGTGCAGCAGATACGTGAACAATATGGCCGATTATCATCTCTTGATCCCACGCACTGGATAAATGCCACACTCTCGGCATCCTTTATTTTTTCGGGATCATGTTCCAGATCATGCCAGCGGGTCACCCTCGGATTTTGACCGTAAAGGTATTCATTCGTATCGGCTGCCGTACCCCCAGTTGAAACAATGGTCACCCCGTGTTTCACCATAGTCGTATCATTCCCATTGGACACCTGGGTCTCAAAATTGCCGACAAATCCGGAAGCACCGACGACCTCGGCATCATACAATACTTGGATGTCAGGATGTTTCTCGACTTTATCCACCAGCCCCGCAAGGTATTCTTGGACATCATTCCCTTTCCAGGTCTTGGTTATATCCCTTGCCGACCCGCCGAGAACAGACGATTTTTCCACAATGGTTGCAGGGAAGCCCTGGTCGGCCAGACTCAGCGCAGCGGTCATTCCGGCGACACCGCCGCCGATAACCAGTGCCGATTTTTTAACATCCACCGAAACAGCAGGAATGGGCTCCAGTAAAGACGCCCTGGCAACAGCCATCCGTACAAGGTCCTTGGATTTTTTAGTGGCGCTTTCTTTGTCGTCTGAATGAACCCATGTGCACTGGTTTCTTATGTTGGCCATGTCAAAAAGATATGCATTTAGGCTTGCGTTACGCAAAGTTTCCTGGAACAGCGGCTCATGGGTTCTGGGAGTACATGCCGCGACAACAATACGGTTTAAATTTTGTTCTTTGACGACCTCGACCATCTTGTCCTGAGTATCTTGGCTGCAGGTAAAGAGGTTCTCTTCGACATATTCGACATTGGGCAATCCCTTAGCATATTCGGCAATGGCAGGAACATCGGCAATGCCGCCGATATTGACGCCGCAATTACATACAAACACACCGATTCTGGGTTCTTGGCCGGTGACATCATTTTCATCGGGAAATTCCTTCTCTTTGACCAGAGATCCCCGGGCAGATGCCAGATTGACTCCGGAATTACAGGCTGCAGCGCTGGCTTCCATCACAGACTCGGGGATATCTTTGGGACCTTGAAACGCACCACAGACGAATATGCCGTCTCTTGATGTTGCAAAAGGTTGAAAATTCGTGGTTTCGCAGAAATTCCCTTCGGTGAGCTCGATGCCGAACTTGTTGGCAAGATCGACCATTTCCTGAGATGTCTCCATACCTACGGACAGGACGATCATATCGAATATTTCAGTTTTAATTTCTCCGCTCTCGGTTACATATCGGACCTCAAGGTCATCGGTTCCGGGAACCGGATCTATGGTATGGACCCGGCTCCTGATGAAGCGAACCCCATGTTTGTCCTTTGCATCGTTATAATATTTTTCAAAATCTTTGCCGGGGGTCCGCATATCCATGAAAAAGATGGCGCAATCCATATCGTAATCTGCATGCTCTTTGGCGATGACAGCCTCTTTAACGGCATACATGCAGCAAACCGATGAGCAATACGGATGATCACAGCGGTTAAGATCCCTGGAGCCGATACATTGGAACCATGCAATCTTCTTGGGCTCCTTCTTGTCCGATATCCGGGTAAGATGCCCCATGAAAGGACCTGTTGCTGAAAGAATTCGTTCAAATTCCGTAGAAGTTACGACATTGGGATGTTTTGCATAATTGTAATTGTCAAATTTTGAAGGATCAAAAGGCTGAAAACCCGGTGCCAGAATAACGGAACCAACATCGATCGTTGTTGTTTCTTCGCGCTGGGCATGGGTCTCAAGGGTGACGGCGTTGGCATCACAGGCACTGACACACTGGTAGCACTCACAACAACTCCCGCAGTCCAAGCACCGGTCCGCCTCTTCGTGTGCCGTTTTTTCATCCACGAGAAGGTTCACTTCTTCAAATCCTGAAAGTCTTTTTTCCACCGGCAACGTCGGAACTTTTAACCGTTCTCTTTTCGGTTCGTCTTTTGAAGGCGCTACCCAGTTTGTTCCCATGGGCGGTTCATCCTTCCACTCTGTAGGGAGTTCCTCGCCCTGCAAATATTGGGCGATATACTTGGCTGCTCTCTGGCCGGCCTCCACCGCCTCGATAACGGTTGCAGGACCGGAGATCACATCACCACCGGCAAAGATTTCCGGTATACTCGTTTGAAGGGTTTCAGGATTGACCTCCAGAAGGTTCCACTTGGACACTTGTAGATCCTGGGCTTTGACGAGATCGCCAAAATCAGGCTCCTGCCCGATAGCAGGGATAATATGGTCGGCCTCAATAAAAAATTCCGAACCTTCAACGGGAATCGGCCGCCGCCTGCCTGTTGTGTCTTTTTCCGTCAACCGGGTCCGGATGCATTCGATGCCGGCAACTTTGTCGTTTTCACTGGAAATATTCAGGGGGGCCACCAGGAAATGGATATTCACGCCCTCTTTTTCAGCTTCTTCGACTTCCTCGGGTTCTGCGAGCATTTCAGCCCGGGATCTGCGGTAGATGATATGCGCCTCACTTGCACCGAATCGAAGCGCCACCCGGGCGGCATCCAGGGCGGAATGTCCGCCGCCGATCACAACGACCTTTCCTTCGACCTTCTTTAAATTCCCCAGATGAACTTCTTGTAAAAAGGTGATGACATCCAAAACCCCTTGGGACGTTTCCTCCCCGGGGATCCTGAGTTTCAGACCTTTCCACGCACCGATGGCCAAAAAGATTGCATCAGCACCATGTTCCCGCAGTTCTTCAAGGGTCAGGTCCTTACCGATAGCGGTATCGGTATGGATCTTTACCCCGTATCGTTTGAGGTTCTCAATCTCTGCATCCAGAACAGACCGTGGCAGACGGTGTTCGGGAATGCCGTATCGCATCATTCCGCCTGCTTCCGGCATGGATTCGTATACATCCACCTGATACCCGTCGATTCCCAGAAAATATGCCGCAGTAAGCCCGGCAGGACCTGAGCCGATAATAGCCACTTTTTCATTTCTGGGCGTAATTTCCGGTACCGGAAGTTCACTCAGATCCACATGATCCGCTGCAACTCTTTTGAGTTCCCGAATGGAAATCGCTTCGTCCAATTCAAGCCTGCGACAGCTTTTTTCACAACGATGGGGACAGATACGGCCGAGTATACCGGGAAAAGGCGCATCCTCCATGACGATCTGAACGGCCTCCCGGTACTTCCCCATTTTGACCATGGCCACATATCCCTGAACATTTAGATTTGCCGGGCAGGCCATCCTGCATGGGGCCGTGTCGAGTTTCTCTATGGCAAAGCTGCCGGGAATTGCCTGGGCGTAGAGTTTGTAAGTGGCTTTACGGTTCGCAAGGCCCATATCATATTCGCTGGGCATCGTTACAGGGCAGACTTCCGTACAATCACCACAGGCAGTACATTTGTCCGAATCGATATAGCGGGGGGTTTTATGGAGGGTTATTTGAAAGTTCCCATTCTCTCCGTCAATGCTCTCAACATTTGAACAGGTATGAAGTTGGATGTTGGTATGCCGGCCGACCTCGACCAGTTTAGGAGAAATAATTCACATGGAGCAGTCATTGGTTGGAAAAGTCTTGTCCAGCTGGGCCATTACACCGCCAATGGCCGATGACTTTTCAACCAGATGAACGAAAAAGCCGGAATCGGCCAGATCCAACGCGGACTGCATGCCGGCGATACCGGCGCCTACAACGAGTATCGCTCCATTTACATTTTTAGGCATCGTTTTTATTCTCCTATTTTTGCAATAGATTTATCAGTGATATTAACTATCACTCTGCATAAGAAATGATAAAAATATCTTTGATTTTACAGAGTTATACAAAACATTCGGGACTGCAACGGAATGTTCGACCTAACCCATTACGCTCTTTATTTCAGATCTTAGGAAAATTGAAAAAGCCAAAGGATTTATTTATATAGGTGGTGTTCTCTTGTCAATAAAAATCCGCAATAATTTAGTCTAAGGATAGACCAAAGGACGGAATCTATGGAATAAAAAAACCTCCTGCTCTGTTACCAAGCGGGAGGTTTTTTTAATCGTTACAGTTCAATATCTTCGGCAAACTCGACAATCGCTCAAATCAGGTTTGACCATCAGGTCCTCAAAAAAGTTTTTACAAATTTGGCCCAGTTGTCACCTTCAAGTTCTTGGGAAATGTCTTCGACTGAAACACCGCCGTCTGCAGCCACCCTTAGATCCTCATTGGCCATGTCAAAGAGTTTTTCCTTTTCCTCGTTAATGAAATTATGGGCTTCTTGTCCAAAGTAGAGTCCTTTTAAGTTTTTGCGCAGCTTGGTCGGCTCAATGGTAAATAACCAACCCTTTTCATAGGGAGATTCGTTGGCCAAATCCGGATGATCTCGAAGGGCATCGTTCACATTGGCCACAGTACCGTCCATGGGAGAGAGAACCTTGGCAATTTCTCCGTTGCGTCTGACTTGAAATCCCACTTCACCCTGTTTAACTTCCTGGCCGATATTCGGCAATTCAACCCTTGCGAGTTTACCGATAAGTTTTTGGGCAAAATCATCCAGCCCGACGCGAACACGTCCGCCATATTCCGGTCTGGCCCATGTGTGGCCGTCGTGATAATAAAAATCTTCCGCCAGTTCAAAACCGCTTTCCCGGCTTCGGGCATGCACCGGAAGCGCCTCTGCCTGAAGGCGCTCCTGCATCATCTGATCAAAAGAACAGGTGCCGCATTCATAAGCACTGGGGCATATTTTACGACCCACTTCCCCGGTTATCATATAACGGCATTTGCGCCGATTTGCAGGAAGCTGCATCATCTTGTCCACCCAAGTTTCGGTGAACTTATCGGGTGTCGGTGCAACCGGTTGTATGGCGACTTTCTCCTTATACCGGGCAACCCGATCATGCATACCGTGGTCGTATACACAGGTCGAACAATCAAAGTTGTGATCGCACAGTTTATAGGAAACCACCCCGGCCTCCATCCACACACATTTTTTCTTGCCTGGTGGAACAATTTTCATTGATTCCCTCTTTTTCGCGGCACCCATTTCATCTCCTCCTTGTCAATGGTCGGTTTATAATAATGAATCTATTTTATTTTTCCGATGTTACGGTTATTTAGAGCAAAGGGTGTGCCAATATCCGATAATACATGGATTACCCAATGTAACCGATTGTTTTTTATAGAATATTTTTTTTCGACAGCTTGAAATTAACGACAAGCCCACAGAACAATTTGCCGAAATATTCGGCAAAAAATGCTTGCAAATCGACAAAATCAGACGTAACCTGCTATTTATTCAACAAATTTACGAATTGCCGAAAAAAAAGACAGCCTGTAAAATATTTCGGCACTCACTGAGAGGATTTCAGAAGGGATTTTTTAAGATACCATTGAAAAAGTTCAAAACAGGTGGGGCAAAAATCGGGCTGTTTGACATCCGTATCCTCGATCCGGACCGAGGAATACATCACACAACGCCGATCCCGGCAATGGGTAATACCGAATGTGTGACCCAGTTCGTGCAAGACCGTCTTTTCAACCCGTGCCAACAGAAGATCCGGATTGGATGGCTGATCATAAAACCGGGGATACAGCCGGTGTAAGGATATAATTGAACATTTGCCTTCAATCTGTGCCAGCCCAAAGACAAACTTAAGGATTGGCACATACAGATCCATGGGCGTAACGCCGATAAGCCTAAGGGTGCCGCGGAGGTTTCTTTGAAGGAGACGCTTTAATATCAGCTTTGAATTATACTGGCACCGGGTATCGTTATAGGCAAACTGAGGATTTTCCATTCTCTTGGAAATTCTACAGGTTAGCCCACATCGGATCGAAATGCATTTCGCGATATGCTCGAGAATCTCTTCGTCCACCGAGCCTACAGGGCAGATGGTGACGCAGCTTGACAAGGCGAATTATGATTCCTTTTCAATCTTATATTTTGCAATTTTATTATAGAGCGTCTGCCGGTCGATTTCCAGAAAACGAGCTGTTTTGCTGATGTTCCAATTCGTCTCTTCCAGAATTCTCTTTATATGCATTTTTTCCATCAATTTTAATGAATTAGGCATTTTTTCAGGCCCCAAATGCTTGCGTGAGAAAGGAAGATCCTCTGGAACGATTTCTTTGCTCCGACCGATAACCAGCGCCCTTTCGATGACATTTTCCAGTTCTCTCACATTTCCGGGCCAGTCGTAATCCATTAGCAAGTTCATGGCCGAAGGCGCGATTTTTACCAGATCTTTATTCATTTCCAGACAACATTTACGGATAAATGCCTTCACCAGCAGCGGGATATCATCCTTTCTGTTTCTCAGCGGCGGTACCGGGATAGAGATGACATTCAAACGGTAAAAAAGATCTTCACGAAATCTGTTTTCAGAAATCGCCTTTTTCAAATCTTGATTGGTGGCGGCTAAAATACGTACGTCTACTTTAATTTCTTCCTGCCCGCCCAGACGTCTGAATTCTTTTTGCTGCAAAACCCTTAATAGATCAACTTGGGTTTTTAAACTGATATCACCTATCTCATCCAGAAAAAGCGTTCCCTTATCGGCCATTTCAAAGCGCCCCTTTTTGGTATGCTCTGCACCTGTGAAAGCGCCCTTTTCATAGCCGAACAGTTCGCTCTCCAACAAAGAGTCGGGAAGAGCACCGCAACTTACGGCGATAAACGGCATATAACAGCGCCGGCTGTTTCCGTGAATCGCCTGTGCGATCAGTTCTTTACCGGTACCACTTTCACCGGTTATCAGCACGGTAGAGTCGGTGGGTGCCACCTGGGAAATCAAATCGTAAATTTCTTGCATGACATCGCTTTTTCCTATGATTTCATCGTATTCTGATCTTTCCTCCAGTTTCTGACGCAGCAAAATATTCTCCAGAACCAGTTCCCGATGGGTGACAATTTTTTTGATTTGCACTTCGATCTCGTCCGGAGCAAACGGTTTGACCAGATAATCGAAAGCGCCTTCCTTCATGGCCTGGACCGCGGTATCCACCGTAGCATAGGCGGTCATCATTAGTATCTCGGCATCCGTATCCACGTCTTTTCCTTTAAGCTGTCTCAAGGTTTCGAGCCCGTCCATGCCCGGCATTTTCAGATCCAGCAAAATTACATCCCAATTTTTTTCCATGGCAATGGCAATGGCGTCTTTGCCGCTTTCGGCCAGGCCGACCTCATAGCCATCTTCTTTGAGCCAGTCATGTAAAGCTTCTCGCATCGCAGCTTCATCATCAACCACAAGGATACGGGCCATTTTGGTCATTGTGAATTCCTTCCTTATGTATTCCTTATGTATTCATAAAAACTTAGGTCAGGTTTCTTTAGGGTAAAATACCGCGCAGTATTTCGCTTTACACTCGGGCCACCGGCAGACTAACCGTGAACGTGCTCCCCTTTCCAGGCTTGCTTTCCACGCCTATGGTGCCGTTGTGCCGTGTAATGATACCGTAAACCACCGACAAACCAAGGCCCACACCTTTTCCTTCTGCTTTGGTTGTAAAAAAAGGATCAAAAATTTTTTCCTTGTCTTCCTCGGTAATGCCGCAGCCCGTATCGGAAACCATGACGTCCAGAAATCTCTTACTCCCGGCTTTTCTTTGGGTCGTTACCGTCAGGGTGCCGCCGTCGAGCATGGCGTCTGAAGCATTGTAGATAAGGTTTAGCAGGGCCTGTTGAATCTGCTGGAAATCGCATTGAACTTTGGGCAGATCCGGAGCGATGTTTTTTTTCAACTGAATGCCTTTAATCTCCAAATCATGGGCAATAAGATCGAAGGTCCTATCGATAATGTCAATAATGCTCCGGCTCTTAATGGTGATTTTAGACTGGCGGGAAAAGGCCAGAAGATTTTTTACGATTTCCCCGCATCGGGCCGTTTCCGACTCCATGGTGGCCAAATATCGGGAAATGTCCTCAAGTCTTTCAGGAGAAAATTTATTCCGGCTTTTCAGCTTTATCATCAACCGGATATAGGTCAGAACTGCGGCCAGAGGATTGTTGATCTCATGGGCAATGGTGGCGGCCAATTTGCCCAAAGAGGCCAGTTTTTCTGACTGAACAATCTGTTCCTGGGCATCCTTGAGATCCTCAAAGGCTCTTTTTATATTTTCATACAAATTTGCATTATCCACCGCAACGCCGATCTGGCTTCCGATAGCAGTCAAAAATTCAATATAGCCGGCTGCGAACTCAATGGGGTAATGGCTGCTCACGCACATTACGCCCGTCAACTGCCCTTTGGTGGACAGAGGAATGTAAGCACTAGAGTGCAGGCCCTCTTCGATAATGGAATCCACATAGGTGTCTTGGGCGCGCAAGAAATTATCTACCAGCCTGGTTTCGCCGTCGAGTATGGTTTGACCCAGAAGCCCGTCCCCGGGCTTACGATATTGCATAAAGGATTTGGCGATCAATTTATCAGAAAGTCCTTTGTGGGCCACCAGTTTGAGAATCTTTTTTTTATCGTCCAGCAGATAAATCCTGACACTGTCTGATTCCAGTACTTCAAGGGTTTTATCGATGGTGCTGCTGAGGATCTCATCGAGATTCAAACTGCTGCTGACGGTCTTGGAGATGGAATTTAAAATGTCCAGCCGGATATTCCGCTTCTCGATCTGCTGTTGTGCGATTTTTCTCTTGGTAATGTCTCTTATAATCAGCACGTAGCCGGTGATCTGACCGGTTACATCCACCGTTACATTGGATGTAATCAATGCATCGAATCCTGAATTATTTTTACCCAAAAGACGGGTTTCATACTCCACAACGAACCCCTCCTGGGAAACTCTTTTCTGGAGATCGATAAAATCCTGTTTTTCCACAAAGAGCTTGGCTGTGGACTCCAACGCCAAAACTTCTTTTTGGGTCTTGTACCCCAGGATATGAACCCCGGCCTGATTGACCTCCACGATCTTCCCGCTGGGGTTCGTAAGAATGATGGCATCCCGGGACCGTTCAAATATGGTACGATATTTCTCTTCGGATTTTTGCAATTTTTCCAGACGGCTGGCTAGCATATCTTCCAGATTGCCGGCCACTTTTTCGAGATTCTCCTGAAGATTTTTCCTTCCCGTGATGTCCGTACCTCTTTCCAGAACATACACAATCTCGCCCCGTTCATCCTTGACCGGCATCGATTTAATGAGCATCTGCGCAACTCTGCCGTCTTTCATAATTACATTTTCTACATTCCAGCGTCCCGTACCATCCTTAAAGGTTTTTTCGACCAGGCATTCTTTACATTTTTTATCTCTATTCTTCCATACGTTGTAACATAAATCATTAGGCTGCATGCCGAATTCATTTTTAAAAAGCTCGTTGGCCATTATGATCTGATAGTTGCGGTTAATGGCGACCACATAATCGGTGGCGCTCTGGATAAGGGTTCTGTAAAATTTCTGTTCTTGAAAATACTGTTCAGTTTTCATGGGCACTCGCAATCTAATGAACCGGGCATCTGAATTCGGTTTGATACCATTACAGCGCAAACCGGACATCTCTTTTAGGTCAAACTGGGTAAAACCAAACGTGATTGAGGCCAGTTATCAAAAAAACAACCGGCAGTGTTTCTCTAAACCATGCTTATTATAATTTGCTGTGCGTTGGCAATAGACAATCTGAATATGCCCTGTCAAAAATATTCTCTTGGCATCAAAAAAATGTCATGATACTAACACCAGGATACAGCCCTGAACGCTTATTCTTAATTTAGTATTTGATAGTTCCGTGAAAAGTAAAAAGTTAAACGTGAAAAGTCTATATGTCGTGTAATATTGCCTCTTAATGTACTAAATGTAGTCGTTTTACATTTCACATTTTACAAATTTATCAGTATTTGATGAACCCGTAAAATTTCCTCTGCGAGCCATATTGAATGACAAAGTCCATGAATCCCAAAAAAACACCGCCATTGAAAAAAGCGCTGGTGGCCGACTGGCCGGCCCTGACACGAACATTTATCCGGCCGGAAAACGAAGCTGCAAGGTCTACGTTGATTAAGTACATGGAGCAGATCCTTTTCGGGCTCCACGATTTTCTTAAAACACATGTGGGTTTTACCGAAGCGGTGAGCCTGAAGGATTTGGCCGACAGATTTACCAACAGCCTTATCAGTCAAAATCCTGAAAAAAAACTTGCCGACGTTATTACCGATCTAATTGAAGACATCGCCCCCCATGCCGTTAATGTGGCCTCACCCTATTTTATCGGACACATGACTTCGGCCATTCCTTTTTTTATGGTCCACCTTAAAACCATCGTCGCCGCCCTGAACCAGAATGTGGTTAAAATCGAAACGTCCAAAGTGGTATCGGTGATGGAAAAACAAGTGTTGGCCAAAATTCACCGGCTGATTTACCGAAAAAGCGATACTTTTTACAATGAACATATCCAAAGCACAAACACGACCCTCGGCTGCTTTACTGAAAACGGTACACTCTCCAACCTGACGGCGCTGTGGGTGGCCCGAAATACGCGACTTGCCCCTAAACCCGGTTTTGACGGTGTGGAAAAAGAAGGACTGCAGGCTGCCTATCGGACATACGAAATAGAACGAAGCGTAGTTCTTGTATCAAAACGGGGGTCACTATTCACTTAACAAATCCGGAGGGCTGCTTGGCATCGGCAACCGGAATATTGTAGCCGTGGATGTGGATGAAAAGAACCGGATCGATCTTATAGCGCTTGAAAAAACCATCCATACGTTGAAGAAAAGCCAAAAAAAAACAGCTGTCTTGGCGGTGGTCGGAATTGCCGGAACCACGGAAACCGGGTCCGTAGACCCGCTGTTAAAGCTGGGCGAAATTTCCGAGGAAAACAGAATTCATTTTCATGTGGATGCCGCCTGGGGAGGGCCGACCCTGATGTCGGAAAAATACCGCCATCTGCTCGTCGGAATCGAGGGGGCCGATTCGGTGACCATCGACGGACACAAGCAGTTTTATATGCCCATGAGCTGCGGCATGGTCTATTTTAAAGATCCAATGATCATGGACAGCGTCATATATCATGCGCACTATGTCAACCGACCCACCTCGGTGGATCTCGGCATAAAATCGCCGTCAGGATCCCGGGAGGCAAACTCGCTGATTCTCGACAGCGCCCTTAAAATCATGGGGAAGCCGGGGCTACGGCCTGCTCATCGACCACGGCATCGAAACCGCCCGCAAATTTGCCGATGAAATTGAAAAACGACCGGATTTTCAGCTGGTCACCCCCCCTGAACTCAACATTCTCACCTACAGACTATGTCCTTTGGATCTTAAAAACCAACTGGTTCAAGGGGATGTGAAAACAATGGCTCAAATCAACGAAAAATTAAACACCCTCAATCGGACGGTTCAACGACTGCAGCGGGAGGCCGGCAACAGCTTCGTCTCCAGAACCACCTTAAGATCGGCAAACTGGTCCGAACAAGACATCGTGGTACTTCGGGCTGTAATCATGAACCCCATGACAACCATTGAAATTTTGCGGGAGATTCTCGACGAACAGGAAAAAATATATCAACTTTGAGAGAGTTTGCCCTTTTCATTTGGAGGAAGATTCACTTTATATGAACGCAATCATTGTCAGCGATTTGCATATAGGATCTCAACATTTTTTGCATGAGGACTTCGAGTGTTTTCTCAAAAATGTTTCTGAAGATCATGAACTCATCTTAAATGGAGATATTATAGACAATCCTTATGAGAATTTAAAGCCACCGCATCAGCGGATCCTTGACCTTATTGAGCAGAAATCTTACCGTCAAAAGGTCGTTTGGGTAAGAGGTAACCATGATAATGGATATGTGCCAAAAGGGTTTGAGAAAGTTCACTTTACGCGTTTTTACAACTTAGGGCATAGATTATTAATTGCCCATGGAGACGATTTTGACGAGATCATGCCCAGAAACCAAGCTTTCATCCAAGCTTTTAAACTGATGCATGATTTGAGGGTGAAATTGGGAGCAAGACCAGTGCATGTGGCCCAATATGCCAAGAAATGGGAGATCTTTTACAAGTTTCTCCGTAAAAATGTAATGATAAATGCGGTGAATTGTGCCATGGAAAATAGATATGAAGCGGTCACCTGTGGCCATACTCACTACCCTGAGGATATATTTTCCAATGGTATTAGGTACATTAACACAGGTGCTTGGACCGAATTTCCAGTATTTTACCTTCAAGTAACCGGAGACAAATTGTATCTAAGGACCATAGACGAATCCTCTTGAAAATATACCTTTAAACGACACGCTTTATTTTTATGAGGATATATACGGCCGAGATCAAATTCTTGGAAAGGCGTTGTTTGACACCGGCAGCTGAAAATGAAAAAGCTTCTGAGGGGTTGGTTTGAAACCGGTGAGAACTTCAAACCTTTGATATCTGCAATGACGTCACACTATCAAGTGTCTGATTTTTTAGTGATAACATAATAACGTATCACCAAACGACAGTTGGCTCGATTCTTCTATCTATATTTAAAAGTCCGAAGTTTGTGATATGGTCAAAAAGCGGGAAAAGGGACAGCTGTAGTATGTACTTGTGATCACAAGAATTTGAACGGCTCTGTTTCTTGTGCTTACTCCAACTCATTTTGCTTAATCTACCTTCACTGTTATTTATTTTGGATTTGGAAGTAAATTTTAGGAGGAGTGGTCTCGAAATTTCAGAAGCAAGCGGCCAAGTGATGGATTGATTACTTTCCTGATCTTGCCAAACTTCGCTTAATTTTCTTATTAGTTGTCAAGCCATTCAATCTCAACAATATGTTCCACGTTTTTAAATTCAGGGTCACCCGTTACAATAATTGCATTTTCACGACGAGCATTTGACACGGCAAAACAATCGCTGAAAGAAAGCGGATATTCCGCTTTAATCCGAGCTGCGTCGAGAACGGATTCAAAATCATTGGCAACAGGAGTTATGGGGAGCCCCGGAAGGATCACATCTAAAAAATATTCCGCCTGCTGCGCCCCCCTTTTTCTGAAAAGGATATAATATGTTTCTCCAATGTTGATTTCATTCATCAAAACGAAGGCGTCCGACTTTTTGGCCTTTGCAAGAATATGTTTGACCCTTTCAAAATTTGCTTCTTTATTCAGATAAGCCAGCAGCGCAAAGCTATCCAGCAGTTTTTTTCGATTCACGATCCTTATCCTTTTGCCGCTGGTCCATTAATGCCTGGGTTAGAGAATCTTTTTCTTCAAAAATGCCGCAGAAATAATCCACCGGATCATCAGGCAGCGGCGTTAAACAGACATGATCATTTTGAATCTTGATGGATAGCTTTTTGCCGGGAACGATTTTCAATTTTTTCCGGATCTCTTTTGGAATGACGATCTGTCCACGGCTTGATGTTGTGACAATGGGCATAATGAACCTCACTTAATAAGACCTAAGCTGATCGTTTCAAATATTACAGCATAGGTAAGACATGTTATAATTTTGAAAGACAAAAATTTATTTTTCATACAAATTTGTAAATATCATACAAAATATATTTTATCAACCGATTATTACTATTATTTAAAATCAAATTTGATAGTTCCGTGAAAAGTAAAAAGTTAAACGTGAAAAGTCTATATGTTGTGTAATATTGCCTCTTAATGTACTAAATGTAGTCGTTTTACATTTCACGTTTCACTTTTTACAATTTTATCAAATTTGATCTCCGGTAAACGGCACGCAGTCCCCATGACCTGGGAAGATATACTTTAACCCTTCTAATTTCTTGATTTTATTGATCGAGGCTTCCTGATCTTTTTTGCTGGCCACAAAGGTGTTGATGATGAGCTTCCCGTCGATAACCATCAACAAATCTCCGCAGATCAAAATGCCGCTGTCCGCATCGAAAAAAGAGACCGAGTCGGGAGTATGCCCGGGCGTAGGTATGGTTTTAAAACCCGGCATAACAGAAGGCTCATTTGCAAAGAATATTACATGGTCTAAAGGAAACCTTTTTTTAAAGGGCGTTCCGTACAACCCGCCATTGACAAGATCGAAAAAGCCCGGAAAATAGCCGGCCTCCTTCATGCACGGTATGAGCATCTCTTGGATATCCGCAAACGACGGAAAGGGAATCCGCGCATCTCCTGCAACAAACGGCCTGGCCGCCTCATGGAACCAAATTTTACAGTCTGTATGCCGGTTCTTA
>PVMK01114503.1_pt1 | contig 20519 bp, 25 predicted proteins | sample 1853481 | NCBI WGS metagenome assembly PVMK01 (sample SAMN08533507, study PRJNA380276) | Marine sediment metagenome, whole genome shotgun sequencing project. | reverse complement strand
TTACCAACAAATTCATTGGATTTGGTTGGATACTATTGGATTGCTATAGACGCAACCGTCCGCTTATGGCACAAACTAAATATAAATGAAGGAAAATTAACTTCCCCTAATAAATGAATAACTTTAAGTTAAGTTGTGTACAATTAATTTGAAAGTGGAGTCGATTTTTAATAGTCCCTCAGGGGGGATTATTTGAAAACGATCAAATTATTTAGCCTTGCTATCTTCCTATTTGGAGGTGTTATCAGTAGCTCAATATGGGCATTTGATGACGCCCGGCATCACTTTGGTAGCAACTATGGTGGAGGTCCTTACGGATACGGTCATGGTAGATTCTTTTCTATCTCCGTATTACGCATATCATCCACGTAAGGTAGAGATGCCCATAGAAACCTCCAGTATATGTTCAGCGCCAAGACATAGGGCTATCAGCTACAGGATCACAGTCCAACTATTGGCATTATTGCAGCAACCCGGAAAGGCTATTATCCGCATGTCAAAAAGTGTCCAGATGGCTGGTTACCGGTTGCCCCGCAGCCAACGGCAAATTAGAGCTAGTGGGGGTACGCCTAGTATTGGATTAAGCCACCCCTCATCAAAGAAGTACCTACGCCTACATCGACTTTAATTTTGGCAGGTTCTCGAATCTTCAAATAGCTGGACTTTCATTTTATGGCGTAATCCACACTGTGGATGTGCCAATGGCAAGAAGTTGAATCCTGTGCAGCGTCTGTAGAGGAAAACTCTACCTTACGTCCATCATCCAGCGTAAGCTGTAAACAGTCGAAAGATTCTTTTTTTTCATTTAAGCCTTTGGTCACCTTAACGTCTGTTATTTTACTGCCCTTGATGGACATAATATCTTCCATATAGCCCTCTCCTGTGTGTGAACGCCTGTTTATGTAATCTGGCTGCTTCCCCCCAAAAATAGCATACTCCTTACCAGATGGAAAGTGGCTAAAGCCGTGATAGTCACTTGCAAGGTGAGTGCCTCACCAGTGTCCCATGACAATATCAGATTAGGGGATACACCTAGTCTAGAATAGACCCCCCATCAATGTAGTACCTACCCCTCTTACCTTTCCCAAATTTTGGGGAAAAATTTTTCCAGAAGTAAAATCTGCTTACCCTGCGACATCAATACTTCAATTTGTTTAAGCTTCGTGACAATCTGTTCCTGCATATAATTTTTCCTCAGTATATTTGCCTCCTCTCCAAGTTAAATAGATCCAAAATATCTTAGTTAACTTGGTACTAAAAAGGTAGTCAGGTCACTAGTTTAGGTTTTATTTTGTTAAGATCGATAAAAAGTGTGCTGAAAAGCAAGTATAAGATAACGTAATCTGAATCTACAGAGGAATTATTATGATAAAAACCGCCAGCGAATTGATAGCTGAAGCTCAAACACGGATTAATTGCCTTGGTGTACCATCCGCCAAGGCATTATATGAGAATTCTAAAAATGCCGTTATTATCGATGTGCGGGAGGCCGAAAGTGCGGCCAATTCCAAACTCGCAGGCTCCATAAATATCTCTCGCGGTTTAATCGAAATGAAAGTGCCGAAACTCTGTTCTGATCCAGGCACGTTGATATTGATCCACTGTGGCGGTGGTGGTCGCGCATCACTAGCAGCTTTAACACTACAAGAAATGGGCTACACTAATGTCCACGCTATCACGGCCAAGTTTGAAGACATAAAAAAAGCTTTTGGATAAACGAATCAAAGTAAACCTATATCTAATTCTCTCCAAATCGTTGCCAAAGTCGTTTGTTTCTAAGGCCTGCGCCTGTATCTGTGCTTGAGTCATAACAGTTATGGGTATCCATCCGCTAAGGCTAACCGACCCTCCTTGACTAAGCCAGGTATTACGTGCATGGGGTGGATTACCAGTACCTGACTGAATGTCCATTTTTGGCACAAAGCAGATGTTCGTTGTGGCTAATTATAAAGGGGTATGAGTTGTTAACCGTACAGAAGAGCGCTTCTCCAAGAGTGGCCTTGCTCATTGGTGCTGTCATTTGGGGATTACTGTGGTATCCCTATCGACTGCTAGAGCAAGCCGGGATAAACGGACCAGCTGCTGCGACGATCACTTATTTTATTGCTTTATTACTAGGGCTAGCACTATTTTGGCGAAGTTTGCGGACACCGCACCTATTCAGAGACAAACCATACTTACTGTTCTGGATCGGCTTATTAGTTGGTTGCGCCAGTATGGCCTATATACTCGGTGTAATTCACGGTGTAGTAATGCGAGTACTACTGTTATTTTATCTTGCGCCGCTGTGGACTATTTTATTTTCGCGTTTGCTACTGCAAGAGAAACTAAGCCTGCATGGATATTGGGTATTGTTTATATCCTTAACCGGTGCAGCAACCATGTTGTGGCAGCCTGGCAGTAATTTTCCTTTACCCTCTTCCTATGGCGACTGGATGGGCTTAGTAGGTGGAGTTGCGTTTGCACTATCGAATGTGTTGATTCGCAAAGATCAAGGCCATAGCATTCAGTTGAAATCTCTGGCGGTATGGTTGGGGGTGGTTTTAGTAGGACTGAGTTACAGCTTGTTTTCTGTCCCCGCCATCTGCATTGACTGACATTTACTTGGATTCATGGTTGCTGTTATTGGGAACGGGGTTAATTGTTTTTGTCCTGAGTTTAGTCGTGCAATATGGCCTGACCCACGTTCCTGCTAATCAGGCCATCGTGATTTTATTGTTCGAATTAGTAGTGGCAGCGGTGGCAGCGTACTTGCTGACAAATGAAACCATGACTCTCAGGGAATGGATGGGCGGTGCTTTGATTATCTCTGCCAGCTTGTTTTCCTCAAGGGTGAATCGAGAATGAGCTTTTTCATACTAAAAACCAGCATAAGTATATTGCTCCTTGTATTAGGAAAATATGAAGTCGTAAACTTTTATAGCCGCAACAAAATTTAAGCACGGACTAGTGTAGAGAGTGCATGTACCTTAATGCCCCACTTTTGGCACAAAGCCGACGTTGACAAACACCCACTTTCTTATCTGCCAGTCTATAATAAGCGTATATAGAAGATAAGAGGGTAAAGACAATGCGTGGACACAAAACTGGCGGTAGACAGATTGGCACACCAAATAAAATTACTACTGCATTCAAGGATGCAATAAGATTTGTTTATGAAGACATTGGCGATAATGCACCCTTTATAGCTTGGGCGAGAGAGAATCCAACAGATTTTTACAAGATAGCAGCTCAGCTAATTCCAACAAAGACAGCTTATAAAGAGACGCCGATCTCACAGTGGAAATCGTTAAGTCTTCACGACTCGAAGATGCTCCTTTGACTACGCTAGTTATCGAACAAAACTGACAAAGAATTGATTGGAATAAGTATGATTAAACAAATTTTTTATGTCTTGGCATTTGGTCTAATAATTCCATTAATAGTATTTTTTGTGGCGACTTGGATTTTAGGAAATATCAATCCTTTCAAATAACATTACACTGATAATACTCTGCCATTTCTAACAAGGGACTTGGGTATTAAGAACTAATTTACTAAATGCCATCACGCTCCAACCAATTATCCAAATGACAGCCACAAGCTTTGCTGTACTGTTTGATGAACTTCCTTAGACAGGGCAGTGGAAAGCGAATTGTAGCCTATAACTACTTACCACAGGCTGATCTACATTTTTTCTATTTTCAATATACCAACAAATGTACCAACAGATTTATCATGCTTAGAGCTTCTTAATTGTGATTTATTACCATACTAATCATATTTGAAGCTTTCAAAATTGTGACTTATTACCATCATTCTTGCTAGTTATATATCTCTGAATGTCCAACCAGTGTCCCATGATAATATCAGATCAGGGTGTACACCTAGTCTGTAACAAACCCTACCCTCCCATCAATGTAGTCCCTACCCCTCTTTCCTTTCCCCAATTTTGGCGAAAAAGTTTTACCAGAAAAAACGGTGAACGTCTGCTTTTGGCACAAACTAAATATAAGTGAGCAATTTTAATTTGTGTTGTGTACAATTAATTTGAATGCGGAATCGGTTTTGATACCCCAGTGGAGGCTTATTTGAAAGCAATCAAATTATTGTGCCTTATGACCATACTGTTTGGGTCAATTACAAGCGGTTCAATATGGGCATGTGGCGGATATGGCGGAGGACACTACTTTGGGGATAGACACCACCACTATGGAGAGAACCATTTTGGAGGATACCATTACTACGGAAGACAGCACCATTTTGGAGGATACCACTATGGTGAATATAGCCTTAGGCGGGCATTAGGTTTAAGGTATGACAGATATTCGCCTTATGATGGTAGATATTATTCACCCTATTATGGTGTTTATGGCCTTGGATATGGTGGTGGATATCCTCCATTAGTACACACTCAACAAGATAACGGCTCAGTAGCCACAGAAACACAGGTTAACGATTGGCACGATTGGGACGAATGGCACTGGTGCGGTAACCCGGAAGGCTATTATCCATATGTCAAAAAGTGTCTCAATGACTGGATACCAGTTGCTCCGCAACCAACAGCAACCAAGGGATGATCAAATATAAATATAGCTAGCTTATGATCATTACATTTTCTGTAATAATTAAATATAGCTCGGCCCAGTGATGGATTTTTTTGCGTGTATGTGAAAATCCGCTTTTGGCACAAAGCGAGCACTCAATCTTGGCGGCAGGAATCAAACCAAAGCCTATTATTATCTTATTAATCATAATATTATACATAAATAGCTGGTCTAATATCCTTGAGATACCCTTCAACAATACCCCCTTAATTGATTGGCTGTTAAAGGATTGTATCGAAAGCTAAATGAGATTATATGTTTTTGGTCAAGCCAGACATCGGCGGATGGCAGCAACCACCGTTTTTTCAAACGTTAAGATATCAGGGTCGAGGGCGCGTAGAATATGATGGACTTTGGTATTTCATCAAGCTGAAGAAAAAGAGCAAACCATTGCAGGCAAATTAGAACGCTACCAATTGCGGTAGATTATTAGGATTAGTTAGATACATGTAATAATAGCGATGGATAATCTATCGTCACTAGCGAACATAGCCTCTATTCTAACGGCAATCTTTGTCATTATAGCGACCGTTTACTATTTCGGTGGCCGAATCTCGAAACGAAGGCGTCTCGAAAAATTTCTTCAAGGCGAGAAGCTTTACAAGCCAAATCATAACCCTCATACGACTCTGTACTTGATAGCAAAACTGGGAATGACTGAGGAAGAGATATTCCGAGCCAGTTCTGACAGTCCAAATATCACTCGAAAAACTGTTAAGGATAGTAGTTCTGGTCTAGCTAAAGACATTCTCTTCGAATATGTAGATGGGCCTCAATCAAATTAGGGCGTTACTAAATTTCGGTGGAAAACATTTCTAGAAAAAACCTGATAGTAATTTACCCAAAGGAGATTACTCATTTGGCGGCTGGTATCGAATAGTAGCCTATAACCCCCACCACGGACTGATCTAGGTTTTATTCATTTTCAAAATACCAGCAAATATACCATCAAATTCATTGGATGCTATCGGACTACTATAGACGGGACTGTCCACTTTTGCACAAAGCAGTTGTTCACAGAATCAACGTTTGAGTTAAGCGACGCTTGCGCTGGAGTTGTGGGTGGGAGCATTTGAAAAAATCGTATTAGATGCTTACTGAATAACATAACACACTGATAAAGTCTTTATTACACGGACTCAATCCAGCAGCCAACAAGGGTAAAGAAAACCTTTCTCCGACATCTTAGCCAACTCTGCGTTGAGCAACGTAATTGGAACCGTGATCTTTTCGTGATTCATCACTTATTAAGTCCTAATCTGCTGTGATCCTCTGGCACTATACTAAATTGGTTTTCCTGATGCTTCGAGTTTCAGAAATAGCAACTTAAATTTGTTCAATTAAATGAAGTTAAAAGTAATGATTTGCTATCAGGTAAGCTATTTCTTAATCATTTATGCTGGGCCTATCCCCGCAAATAATCTTTGTTCCTGTATCAGATCATTTCTTGTGTAACTTCCGGTCTTTTGTTGTGTTACAAAGTCAAGCATACGCTCAATGCAAGCAAAAGCTTGGTGGCTGAGATCAGCATCAACATGAATCTCATTGCGACCAGACTCTAATATATCTGCCAGATTTTGTAGGCCATTCATTGCCATCCATGGGCACTGTGCACAGCTCTTGCAAGTTGCACTTTCTCCCGCGGTAGGAGCTTCGATGAAACACTTTCCAGGCGCCATTTTTTTCATTTTGTGCAATATGCCTTTATCGGTCGCGACAATAAATTTCTTGGCGTCAAGTGATTGTGCTGCAAAAATCAATTGCGAAGTCGAGCCGACTACATCAGCTAGCGCAATCACTCCTTCTGGAGATTCTGGGTGTACCAGTACCAAAGCATGCGGATTTTTGCATTTTAATAGCTCTAACTCTATCGCTTTGAATTCGTCGTGCACAAGACAGGAGCCCTGCCACAACAACATGTCCGCACCGGTGTGTTTCTGAATATAACTACCTAGATGCTTGTCCGGCGCCCATAAGATTTTTTCACCATGCGCATGAAGGTGCGCAACAATCTGCAGGGCAATCGATGATGTCACCATCCAATCGGCGCGTGCTTTTATCGCAGCACTAGTGTTGGCATACACAACCACCGTTCGATCTGGATGCATATCGCAAAATGCGGTGAACTCATCAACAGGGCAGCCTAGATCAAGCGAGCAGGTTGCATCAAGGTCTGGCATTAAAACACATTTTTTAGGGCTTAATATCTTAGCTGTCTCACCCATAAATTTCACACCTGCCACCACCAGCTTTTGGGCTGGATGATCACGTCCAAAGCGAGCCATCTCGAGTGAATCCGACACGCAACCACCAGTTTCTTCCGCTAGATCCTGCAAATCAGGGTCCACATAATAGTGCGCCACTAGCACTGCTTGCTTTTCCTTTAACAAGCGTTTGATACGTTCCTTAAGAGTAGCTCTTTCTTCCTGTGACAGCGAAGCTGGCACGCGTGCCCATGCTTTGGCGGTGCAACTTACGCCCTTATTCATTTGTGGGTATTCGAATTCGATTGCTTTAATAGATTGAGTTTGCATAACTTCCCAAACAATTCTAACTACGATACAACCATTTTATTTCGATAGTATCGTTAAATCACCAATTAATTTAATAAAGTATCCATCAAATATCATATAGTTGATAAGACTAGCAAAGTATTCGACCTACTAACGTAGTAATTTGTTAGATGTTAGCGAAATAAAATACAAAATGAGCTTAAACTAACAACTAGTAAATTAATTAAATTATTATTTATATATACATTGCCGATAGATAACTTATGTTCATAGCGTACATTATAGAATAATGGCGCACATATGTACTTTAGTAACTAACATGGCTGATAAGCAACTAGGAACAGATAAACCTTAGGATAATCATGGAATTAACCACGAATCATAAAATGACAAGTTCTACTACTCATCCACTACAGTATAGAAACGCTCGTATTGCATTATGCGCAGGTGGGGCGTCTGCAGTTCTTGCTTCAATTTGTTGCATCGGCCCATTTTTACTGGTCACGCTTGGTTTTAGTAGTGCCAAGATTTTATATCTTTTGACGCTTGCTGACTGGTCCCGCCCGTTTTTTGTCCTATTAGCACTAGCCGCACTATTATTTTCGTACAATAGTATCTGGGAGCTCTACCTCCGCACATACGGCAAAGGGGGTTGTATGAGCCAGAAAGAAATAATGATCTACAAATGTTATTTCTTATTCGTTGTTTCGCTGGTGGTGACCGTGCTTATGCTCCCCTACTTTGCTCCAAATATAGGCTAAATTGTATAGAAGCTGTATTTGATAGGGTGGCTGATGAGGGGCTACACCTATATATTCAGTTCTAGTATTTACGGAACTTTCAAGGATACTGTAGTTGTCAAAAGTGTGCCATGGCAAAGGTATTGTTAAGTGGGGCGGTACACCTAGTCTGAACAACCTCACTCGCCTATCAAAGTAGCACCTACTCTCTTACCTTTCCCCAAATTTAGCTAAAAAGTTTTTCCAGAAGTAAATCTGTGAATGTCCAATTTGACCCAGCAAACAGTCACAAATGACCGCTTTTAGCACAAAACAGACACTCAATCTTGGGGCGGCGGAAATCGAATTGAAGCCTGTAACCCATACCACAGACTGATCTAGATTTAATTCATTTTCAAGATCCCAACATATACCAGCAGATTTATTGGATGTTATTGAACTGCTATAGACGACACTGTCCGTTTTGCATGAAGCGGACATTCAGAAAATCATCTGCCTGGTGAAGTTGTATGTAATCTGTAAGTCACCCGTAACTCGCTTGTAACTCCCTTTCCGCTATCTTGGTAGCCAATATCACTGAGATTTGGAGGGAAAGATGAAACCGTATTTATTCTTATCTTGTTTGTTGTTGGGTGCTGGCATAAGCATGTCTTCGTTGGCGGACACACGTGTGGTCGATGCTTTATGGGGATCGAGTGAGATGGATGCTGTTTTGTCGGCTTCAGCCGCCTTTCTTTACATTGTGTTCGGCGAATACCTTGTTCATCGGTTCGTGCTTCATGGGCGAGTTTTTGGCAACAATAAATGGCGGCGCGAGCATTTACTTCACCACAAAGTCGGTGACGACGATCATTGGTTTGGCCCATCGGTCATCGGTGGTTTGTTGGCATCAAGCCCGTTGATCGCTGTGATATTCTACCTCACGGGGATATACGGCTGCATTTGGTCTTGCTGTGTAATTTTGACATATCTGTGTTTTTCCAAAGCAGTACACCGATCAGTGCACCAACCACATTTTCTGCGACGCATGCCGTGGCATAATTCGATTTCAAAGCCCCACAAAGCCCACCATCTCAGACCAAACTGTAGCTTTTCGTTAGTCTTTCCGTTTGTTGACCGAGTCTTCGGCACTACTTCGTAAATAGAAACCTCCGAATAAGTAGTAGTACTAAAGGCGTGGATTATTTCGCACTGAAATAAGGTGTAGCCTTGAAAAACTACTATGAACCCTTCATCAGATTTTCGTAAATTCGTATGGTCTCAGGAGATGGTTCTACATCAAGACGAGCTACTAATGTCTTACGACATCGGTTATAAACTTCGAGTGCCTCAGCTTTACGATCTAGCTCTTCATAGCAAATCATCAGCTGACGGTATAAGCCTTCTGCCAATTCATCAGCTTCCAATGCTCGGTGCAAAAACCCAACCGCATCTTCCATTCGATTTTTGCCCTTTCAAATACTCTGTAATTTCGCCCACAAAACGGATAAATTTATTTTTCCAGTGCTCCCTAGCAGCAATAGTCCAGGACTCAGCTTCATCAACAAGGAAAGGACCGTGGTACATGAGTAGTATTTTTTCTGCTAATGTCATCACACTATTTTCTTCAGACAATTTCTGGGGATCTTTCAAAGTGTGAGTTAGTTTATCTATTCCTTGGTCAAACACCCATGTATCCAACCAAAAATAGTTTTCGTTAAGACTCAACTTTCCGGCGTTTAGTGATACGGCTTGTTCAATACCTAGTAATTTTCGTAAGCGGTGTAAAGTTGTATTTAAGGATCGATGGGCATAGTCTGCTTCTATGCGTGGCCACATTGCATCTGTAATCCGTTCAACACTTACATTCTTGCCACCAAATGCAATCATTACTTTGAGTAGTTCGATAGGGCGAACCTGACCTTTACTTCGTAATTCATTTGGCTCATCAATTTTTTTCAGAAGAAATTGTCCCAATGTAAATATACGAAATGGCCAGGGCCAGTTATCAATTTGCAGCGATGACTTTGAAGGGGTCAGATTACGTTGAGTAATTAAGCGCTTTGCATAGTCTGTCTCTATGTCATTTTCTAATGCAACTTCCATTAGATGTGCCATATCTTCTGGTTTTATCCAGATGGTATGTGCAAAGTTGTATTCACGGCCAACACTAAGGGCATATTTTAGTGATCTCAGACCTGAAGCCTTGCGGCCATGATCCAATGCTATTTGGGCATAGACCAGAAAACACATAAATTCGAGAAGGTGATTTTTAATATTCTTGGCTCGCTCTCGTAACTGGCGCAAGTGATAGCTCCCCTTACGGTCGTCCCCACAGGCAAAAAGTAATTGTGCTAAACCAAGCTGGCAGAGAACTTGAACAAAAGCTAGTCCCATTTCAGTTGCTTCACGTAATGCAGAAAGTTGGTGATTATAGGCATCACGCAGATCATTTTTTAACATAGCCAACCAGGCAGAAAAATAGTGGAACATGCAGGAATCAAAGTTTCTTCGACTCATTGCTTGACGATCTAGCTGATCGAGCAATTCTTGGGCAGTGGTCAGGTCTCCCGCCCCCAACGCCCCGCCTGCACCATTGATCAGAAGACTGTTTGTCCAGATATGTACGCCACTGGAATTAGCGATCTTGATTCCATCTCTCACTGTTTCTAGACAAGGGCCATATTCACCGGCAACCATGTAATACATGGATTCCATATGGCGTAGCTGAGTCAGAGTAACAGGTGACACATTGGGCTTGCTTGTTTCCACGCGTATTGTCTCAATAATTTCAAGTGCCCGGGCAAAACGACCCTGTCCAGACAATACCTGACACTAAATTAATCGCACTTTGAATCCTGGCAGTTTGATTCTTGCTAACCCGCATTATGTTATAAGTTCGCTCAGCCCATACTTCAATATCTTTATGAAAAGTTTGGCGAAGAACAAGCCCGAGATACATAATGTATGTTGTTCTCGCACCATATTCTTTTGTGGGAAAATTTGGATAGGCTTTAAGTAATTGCTCTACTTCTTCTATCCACGGGTCTAGTAACGTCAGATCATCAAAATCATACAGCACTGTATAAAAGATGCCGGCACAACTTTCGAATAATCCTTCCAAATCTAGTTTTGTCTGTTGCTTGAATAGATGATAAGCCTGTTCGTATAATCGACGGCTCTCACGAGGTGCCTGCGCTAACTTACAAGCACCAAGCCAGTGCATTAACCAAGCATCCTTTACTAATACAGGCTCCGGTAATTCTTCCAACCATTGCTCTAGTGTTTCGCCGCGTCCGTGTTCTAGGGTGATAGCGGCATGTGCCTTGATTAGTCGTGACAGCTCGGACCAATCTCGAGATTCGATGCGAAGCCGAATAGCGTCTTCAATCTGCCCTGCTTGCTCCAGTAGTGCTGCGGCTCGTGTTTGTAAGAGTGAGCGTTCTTCTGGTGTGAGAATCTGCGCAGCCTGATTTAGCAAAAACTCTCGTAACAGTGGGTGATATTGATAAATAACTTCACCTGCACCCGAAGCAGTGGCACTAACAAGGTAGTCATGTTCATGCAAATTACCAAGTAAAGTAGCTGCATCCTCGCGCTCAATTAGATCTGCTGCCATGCTGGCGGTTATTTGTGGAAGGAAAGCAGTACGCACAAGAAAATTGCGGTTATTTTCATCATAATTCTTAAAAAGTTCTCCTGCTAAGTAATCAAATACCACTTTGGGTGTAAATGTCTCTGGAATTTCAACTACCCTTTCTTTTTTGCGTATAGCTTCTAACATTAATATCAAACCTGCGCTCCAGCCCTGGGTTCGTTCAAAAAGCTTTTGTAACGCCGCATCCGAGAGCTGATGCCCACGTAGTTTTACGATGGCATCTGACTCATCACGGGTAAGTTTAAGTTCATCCCAGCTAATTACTTTTAGCTGACCGTTTGCCTGGAAACGAGCCATGGATGAAGGGGGTTCAAGACGGCTAATGAAAATTACGCAACCCGCTTCTGGAATTTCCTCAAGACCGTTACGTAAAGCGTCGTGCAGACTCGATTGTGTAGGTAAATCATGATAGTTATCGAACACAACAGCAAAGGGTGTACTGAGCTGGCCAAATAACTCACGAAAAAACTTGTGGCTAAAGGCCGGTAAATCACTGTGATATTCAGGTGCAAAGGAGGGCAATAATCTTTCAGAGTCTCTCTCCGTATTACCAAGCGCCTGAGATATATAATAAAAACAGGTCGCAATATCGTTATCGCCCTGATCCAATTGATACCAAATGGAATCAAGGGCAAAAGTGCCTAGATAATCTGCTACCAGTGTTGTTTTCCCGGCACCGGGTGGGCCAGTTACCCAAACAATTGAACCCTTTCTCCCATTATCCAACAGTGAATACAGCCGCTGTCTTGAAACTATCTCTGGAAGGCGGGGTTGACTAATCTTAGCAAGGCTAACCGTAGATTGAGCCATCACGAACCTTTAGTAAATAACAAAAAACTAACGCCTGAAACCACAGTACAGATTTACTCTTAATCTTGTCAACTAGCCAAGTGAAATTGTAAGTCATCTGTAAGTCACCTGTAAGTCACTTGTAACCCCCTTTCCTCTATCTTGGTAGCCAATCTCACTGAGATTTGGAAGGAAAAATGAAACCGTATTTATTCTTATCTTGTTTGTTGTTAGGTGCCTGTGCAACGCCAATTGTGCCTCTGCTATCCACAACGCATGAAGCTAATTCCTGTAGCGAAGCAAGATTAGATCCTGCTGATGCCCGTTCAGGTGCACCAAAAACAAGCACACCACCATTGCTCACGGACACGCGCGTAGTCAATGTTTCCTATACAGAAGCAAGCAGCCACAAGAATGATGTTGTGCGCTGGGGTGGGTTTATTATCGATGTACAAAACGAAGAAGATTTTAGCCTAATACAGGTACGCTCCCATCCCCTTGATTACAAGGGACATCCACGGCTACATAAACCGAGCGAAGGAGATTTTGTTGTTAAAACCTCTAAATCTCTAGATTCGGGAATTTACGTCAAATACTCTGAAGTTACGGTCGTGGGAGTACTTGATAGTGATATTAGTCTGCCTGTAGATGGGGAGAACATATCGCTACCACTAATAGTATTAACCGGCCCTGAAAAATATCCCTATATATGGTCAGAAGATTATGAGTCAGTATCGCTCGGAGAAGCAGCCGAAATTGTGGGTTATGAAATCGCTGATCTTCTTTTGTTCCAAACCTACCCATGCACAATATGAAGCACTCTCTCGACCAAAACTCTCAATGTCGACCTCGAGACTACCACTTTGGAGGTAATGAACATGTTTAAACAATCTAATACCTGGATCCTCTTAGGACTTTTATCGGCTTTCCTACTATCTGGGTGTCAATCAGCCGCACAACATAAAGCAAGCGTCCAAGATGATTCCGTAGATCGAATTACTGTCGGTAGTGTTCAAAGGGAAATACATGTAGGCATGAGTGGTACTGAAGTTGCTCGGGTACTTGGCTCGCCAAACATTGTTTCAACTGATGAAGAGCGCAGAGAAATCTGGATATACGACAAAATTGCAACTGATAGTGCCGCATCCTCCAGCAGCGTTGGCGGCACCATTCTGATCCTTGGCGCTCATTCTTCAGCAGCAGCAGCCTCTACAAGTCAACGTACTCTTACTGTGATCATTAAGTTCGACAAGGCAGGAAAAGTTCGAGACTTTTCTTACCGCACATCAAGATTCTGATATGAAGACGCTATGCATATTTCTCATAGTACTGCATTTAACCAGCTGCATTGCTATGTCCTTTGAAGAAGCGATTCAACACCGTGCGCATGGAACGCACAACAAGCTGCGGGAGCTGAAAGGCAGAAAAAATGGTGGAAAGATTGGCTAAGTACTGGAAATATGCCAGCCGAAAGTTTTTGGTCTGCACCCTCTACCCGTAACCCATCATTTCTAAGTGGGTCCGGACAAAGACAGATAGAAACCAGGCGCTATGACGGGATCTCTGAGACCGACTTGCTTACTGCAAGTACAAACGTACTCCAGGATCTAGGATTTATTATCGAAAACTCTGAGACCGAACTTGGTGTTATCACAGCAAGTAAGAAACGAGATATTACAGACAAAGGAGAAATTGCACGCTCGGTCTTTATGACCGCATGGCTTTTGCTGATGTGGTCTCCAATGATATTCCCTGTAAAAAAAGATCAAACATTCCGTGCGTCCCTTGTGGTTCGTCCTGTTTTTGATAGTAACGACAAGACAATAGATGATAGTCATCTTGTTAGGATAACCTTCCAGAGCTTTGTCAGGGACACCTTTGATAAAACTATATTGGTGAAACCTGTTGACTTCGGAACCTACCAAGGTTTTTTTGAAAAACTTTCAAAGTCTGTCTTTCTTGAGGCCCAAGAGATATGAAATTTTTTTCTCTTAGCCTTTCTAGTATCTACCTTGCCAAAATTCTGAAATGAAGAAACTATCCATATTTCTCATAGTACTTCTTTTAACCGGCTGCGTTGGTATGCCCCATGACGAATGGGCTCAAAACAATACGCAGTTGAGAAACAGGAAAAACGATACATCTGTTAATACACCACAGTCCTTAGAACAAAGACAGATAGAAACCAGGCGCTATGACGGGATCTCTGAGAGAGACTTGATTACTGCAAGTATAAACTTACTCCAGGATCTAGGATTTAATTTCGAAAACTCAGAGACTGAACTTGGTACTATCATAGCAAGCAAACAACGAGATACTGAAGGGTTAGAGGCGAGCTTTACCCATTATCTCAGTCATGGGTTGCTCTTTTTAGTACTCCCTGTAACAAAAGATCAAATAACCCGTGTAGCGATTGTGGTTCGTCCTGTTTTGGATAGTAACGGCGAGACAATAGATGATAGTCATCTTGTGAGGGTTACCTTTCAGAGCATTGCCCTGAGAACGAATAGCAGCACTTCTGGCAAAACCCTTAGTGACCCCGAACTCTACCAAGGGTTTTTTGAAAAACTTTCAAAGTCTGTCTTTCTTGAGGCCCAAGAAATATGAAGCTACTTCTGCCCAGCCTTTCTAATATGTACCTTGCTACTCAGTGGATGCGCCACTGATAACAACCATATCCTTGATATGGGCAATGAGACCCAACTTCAAAAAAGGAGTTACCAGTCTCGCACCTTTGAAACAAACGACAAAGAAAAAGTACTCAGAGCAACCATTTCAACACTTCAAGACCTTGGCTTTTTGATCGAGCGTGCTGATTTGGAGTTAGGGGCTGTAAGTGGAACGAAACTAGAAGGCCTAGATAAATTCAGGATAACGATCTCAGTAAGGAAAAAGGGAACAGATCGCATGTTGGTACGAGCGAATGCCCAAGCGAACGTAAAAAGGGCGGGAGGCGCAGGCTTTATCATTGATATACACGCAATCGATGACCCCAAACAGTACCAAAATTTCTTTTCTTTGCTAGAGAAATCATTATTTCTTACTGCGCATGCAGGAGAATAGTAACTCTCATTTGAAGAATAGATATAGGAGAAAGATAATGGATACTAGTAAATCGAGGATTGTAGCAATGGCGATACTTAGCGTTTTTCTTTACGGCTGTGCGGGAAGCACAAGCCGCCATAAAATGGTGGAACATCATCAGCCAGGAGACGAAGCCCTTTCTTGTACTGGGATCGAAACGGAAATCGAGAAGACCCAAGCGATAATCGATGGGGTAAACCAGGATAAAGAAGACATTGATACTGCCGACGTTGTAGACGGCATTTTATATTTTCCTTTTAATCTAATAGCCAAAGACCGTAATTATTCTCAATCTCTAAAAGCATCAGATGCGCGTCTGGAAAGACTGAACGAACTACGAGAGGAAAAGAATTGTACGGCGGAGACCGAAAAAGAACCTGTTTATTAATTGAACCCTTTACAGCATTCAAGAATTGGGATTGCACAAAAAGTAAGTCTTCGGTTCAAATCTAAATGTCCGCTTTTGGCACAAAGCAGAGACATACAAGAACGTTTCTAACCCCAGCATTACAACCAACGCCTCACCTTGTTCTTATAATATATATACTCTTCCCCGAATTTTTTCTCTAAATATATTTCTTCCTTCTTAATTGCAACGTAATAGACTAGAATTGCCGAAGGTATAAAGCTGATTAGAATCCAAAAGCTATTTAAGAAAATGCCTATACCAATTGATACTAAGCAAAACCCCGCATAAACAGGATTACGTGAGTAGGCGTAAATTCCTGTGGAAATAATTCTAGTGGTAGGTTTCCATGGTTCGATATTTGTCTCGGCGTGTTTAAAAGATTGAGCGACGAGAATGACAATACCTATTCCCAACATGACTACTCCCCCTCCAATGTACTTGAGTCCTGATAAGCCTCCGATACTAATAGGCCAAAAGTGCTGCAATCCATAGCCAGCTAACAGCAAAAATAGAAAAATCAAGGGAGGTGGAAACTTTACTGCGGCCCCTTTTTTATCATCTTCTATGTTCATACTATACCTAAACTAATAGGGTCTTCTGACTATTATTAGTATCTAAGTTTAGTTAGTTTGCGGCACTCTACTCTACATAGTTCCTTAATCCACGCAACAATTCTTGCATACCTTTGCGGTACTGTGAGCGCACCATAATCGTATCAAGAATGCTCCCAAGTAAGCCAAATTTAAGCTGATATTTGGGCGAAACCCTAACAAGTGTTTTGTCCCCTTGAGGCTCAACTGTAAACCGTATTTCTGCTGCCTTGAAAGGAAGATTCGTATGATTGATACGCATAGTCAATCTGTGAGGCTTCTCAAATTCGATGACTTCCTCATCTAGATAGTTCTTGCCCCCTAAATTACAATGTCTCCACGCACCTACACGAACTTCTCCGGGTGTTGTCTGCTTGGACCGAACGACCTCAGGATTCCATAGATAAATATTTCTAATGTCTGCCAGGACATCCCAAACCTTATCTGGCGATGCCGATACAATAATTTGCTCTTCAAACTCACCCATATTTCATTTCTTATTTATCAGTATGTTAGTGATAGGCATATAAATCTATCACGCTTGGAATCTATAGCTATGTGACTTATTACCATTCTTGCTAGTTATTTATCTATACGTGTACCATGACAAAATCATATTAGGGCGGAGGTCATCACTATGGAGGACACCACTTTGGTGGCTTTGGACTAGGCTATGGGCTGGGTTACGGTTTTGGCGGATATTGGCCCTATTATGGTGGTTACGGCGGATATGGTTTAGGTTACCGTGGATATGGTGGGTATGGCGGCGGTTATGGTGGTAGCTATCCTCCAGTAATGTATATTCAACAACAAGGTACTAATCGGTCAGTTACAGAGTCGCAGGCCGACTATTGGTACTACTGCCGCAAGCCGGAAGGCTATTATCCACATGTCAAAAAATGTCCAGACGGCTGGATGCGGGTTGTTCCTCAACCACCACCTACGCAATAAAGATACTGTTACGTCTAGCTAAGAACGGTTTGGTCACCGTCTTGTCGTACCACCTCTAAGCCTTCCAAACGCCCCACATAGTAATTAGGATTTTTTTGAAATACATCTAGGCAATGCGGACAGCGACAGAAATATATTTTCCTTCCATCATGTTCCAAGGCGATGGTCGATTGTGGAGGTTTTTCTGCTAAGCAGGTTGGGCATACGATCAAACCCTTTGTTTCTTCCAGGCGCTTTTTAGGATCAATAACAAAGATATCAACACAACCCCGGCAACAGAAAAAAATTCCTTGCCTGCATGAGTATAAATGGTTGCCTTATCTTTGCTAATTCCAAGCCTAACTAGAGAACAACCACACGTAGGGCAGATAAGCGTTTCCAATATTCACCTCCAGTCTGAGTTAGTATACCTACACGGGAGGTTTCCCAGTAAGTATTTTCTGGTCATCGATGCTAATTAAGACATAGAAATATCTATAAAGGTGAGCCGTTAATTAAGGTTGGCCTACACCCGCCTCACGCAATACTTGCTCACTAACAGTTCCAGTCTTACAACACTCTAATAGCTTTGCATCCACAGCAACAGATGGAACCCTAGTCACACCATATTCATTAGCTTTCTCACGACCAATATTGGTGTTACTACCTTTGTTCAAATCATAAATGATAACTTCACATGATGGGCACGCTACCTTGTTTACCAGTTCAACAACTGGTGCGCATACTGGACAACCGCTTGTGAAAACTTCAACTTTTCTTTTAGCCATTTTAGATCTCCTATAATTGTTACAGTGCCACCATAAGGGCTATACAACGTATAGGGTCAATACTTATTTTGGGCTGTAAATATATTGAAATGGCATCGGCTATTTTCCTCTTGACTCTATACTCATATATAGGGTTTATACTGTTTACATGGGAAATCCTGATAGGAAATCATATACGGCTGGGCAGTTGGCAAAGGTGGCCAACGTTAACATTCAAACTGTGCGTTTCTATGATAGGCAAGGTATTCTGAAACCGGCCTCAAGGACGGAAGCAGGCTACCGTATTTATGATAATGAAGGAGTCAAACGTTTAAATTTTATTATACAGGCCAAAGAATTGGGTTTTAGCCTGAAAGAAATTAAGGAATTCCTGGAACTACGGGTGCAGTCTGTTCAGACATGTGACCGCGTTAGGAAGAAAACAACCGAAAAACTAAAAGATATTCAAAATAAGATTGCTCACTTGAAGAAGACTAGAGAAAACCTTTGAAGGTCTGATTGGTGACTGTGAGAACCGTGTCATTTCAGACCAGTGTCCAATCCTTGAAAAAATGGAAGTGTAAATTGGCAGAAGTAAAATTTATCTATTTTGAAGGATGCCCAAATGCTGACAAAACAAGGACAGCATTAAAAACTATTGGCATTGACTTTGATGAAATCAATCAAGGTGATTTACCTGAAAGTAGCATCTTTAGAAACTACTCATCACCTACAATTCTTCAAGGCAACAATATCATTTCTGGCTGTGAAACAGGTCAAGGAAGCGGTGGATGTTCCCTTGAAGTTCCTAGCATTGATGAACTAAAGAACAAACTCGGCACAGCAGTAAGCAGCAATAAAAAAAGTGGTTTTCTTTCAGGGATTGGTTCCTTCGGTGCAGCCCTAACCGTTGGACTATGTCCGGTTTGTATTCCGGCTATTGGTGCCTTTCTAGCTTCAATTGGACTCGGATTCATAGTACAAGAATCCGTGTTGCGTCCTGTACTCTTCATATTCTTAGCTGCTGCAATTAGTGGCCTCCTTTGGTCCTATTTGAGAGAACATAGAAAAGTATGGCCATTGATTGGTGGGATATTGATGGGGATTACCTTGTATGTTGGTCGCTACGTGTACATGGGTGCTGTTATCAATCAAGTCTTAATGTATGGTGGGGATAGCTGGAATCATTGCTGTCAGTATTTGGAACTTGAAACTTCGGAAATCCACATCTTGCCCAGCCTGTGAAGTAAAGGAGATCTCATGAAAAAACTTATTGTTGCTTCCATGTTGATGTTTGCAACTATGGCCTTTGCCGATGGAAAGAAACTGACTGTAAAGATAGATGGAATGACTTGCCCATCTTGTGCAGCTTCTGTTGAGAGTCAATTCGAGAAATTAGATGCTGTGGACTCTGTTGATATAAGCCTGACAAAAGGTACTGCCACTGTCACATTGAAAGAAGGAAAAGACCTAAAAGAAGATGATGTAAAAAATGCAGTTAAAAATGCAGGTTTCAATGCGATTGAAGTAAGTGGATTGAATTAACTGGATTCACAAGTAGAAAGAAAAGCGTGTAAAGAAGTCAGCAAACAGAAATGCCTCGACTAGATTGGAGTTTTTTATACGTGCTTGAACGTCCGCTTTTGGCACAAAGCAGACACTCAATCTTGGGCGGCGAGAATCTAACTCATACCTGTTAATACTTTACTAATCATAATCTTATCCAAGAAATAGCTGGCCCGATTTCTTTGACGTACCCCCAATAATACCCCCAGAATGATTGGCTGTTACTGGATTGTATTGGAAGCTAAATACGATTGACTTTTTTTGTACAAAACTGATATTCAAAATGCATCTTGGCATGCTTGTCTCAAAACCTGAATAATCATGCCTACTGGAGAAATTTTATAGGCCTTTATTTGTAAGCTATTGCTGCGCTACATGGACCTACTAAATGGACTACTTCGTATCGCTTAAATCCGGCTTCTTGACACCATCCCCAGAAGTCGGCTCCAGTAAAATCAAAAGCGTCCCCAAATTCAATAAGCATATGCAAGGACATCATAAGTCCGAAGGCATTTTCACGCCGATCATCATCGATAATATTTTCTATCACGACAAATGCACCATTTTCCGGCAGCGCTTCATATGCCAAGCGTATAAGGTGCTTTTTCTTCTCCAGATTCCAGTCGTGCAAAATATTTCCCATTGTAATAATGTCCGATTTTGGTAGAGCATCCTTGAGAAAATCTCCAGACACAACGTTGATGCGATCGGAAAGGTTTTCTTTTTCTATCCATTTTTTTGCTATTGGCGCGACGATCGGTAAATCGAAGGACATGCATTTTATGTGAGAGTGTTGTTTTGCTACAAGACTTGAAAGTAATCCGGTGGCGCCCCCCACATCACAAAGTGATTTGTAGTTTGAAAAATCAAACTTTTGTACGAATGCCTGGAAATTACCAATTGAAAGG
>PVMK01124844.1_pt1 | contig 20530 bp, 18 predicted proteins | sample 1853481 | NCBI WGS metagenome assembly PVMK01 (sample SAMN08533507, study PRJNA380276) | Marine sediment metagenome, whole genome shotgun sequencing project. | reverse complement strand
TATAGAAAAACATGATTTTTCTTGCCACTGATGCTCAGTCTATTCGGCAGTTTCTTAAGTATTTTCTGTAATGTTTTGGAGATACGCCGTCAAAATTTCCGATGGTAAGGACGGCCTTTTTAAATGGTTCGTGAATCTTGTCGAGGGTGTCAATAATTTTCATGCTTAACTTTCACCAAAATCGCTCAACTTAGTATCTATTTATTGAAATCACATCATGTTTGCGAAGGATTTATCTAACAAAATATTTTAGCTATTTTGTAACTATTTAATATCTAAGGTATTCTTTCTATTTTAAAAAAGACGGAGCGAAGCGACATCAACAAATCTTCAATCTTCAATCGTCAATATTCAATTCCGGCTTTGCCGGGTTGGGTTTCATCTATGAATAATGGGCTTGACATGGATTATAAAAAAGATATATGTAGTCCACATCCTGAAATTAATCAACTGTTTCAACGTGCCGAAGTGGCGGAACTGGTAGACGCGCTAGGTTCAGGGTCTAGTGTCTGTATGGACATGCGAGTTCGAGTCTCGCCTTCGGCACCAAAATAAAATCAATAGTTTACAGCTTTTAGCCCTTCTCAGGAAGGGCTTTTTTTATGCCCTGACAACCAAAAGGGTAATATTTACTAAAGTGCCCGTGATTTCATTTGCTTAGAATTTATTGTTGTGCATTTTGTGGCAAAATATTTTTTTACCAGTAACGCAGGTTGCTCGGAAAATTGCCTAAAGTTCAAAATGCCCAACCCGGCAAAGCCGGAAATAACAAATTTCAAACACCAAGCACCAATGGGTCAAATTTCATTGTAACCGGTGTTAGTTTGGGTCGTTTAAATGTAATTACTTGAACAACTCCCCAAAATGTTTATTATTACCTAACCCGGATAAACCGGAAAAATGAGCTAAAATGAGCTAAAATTTGAAATGACTAAAATTCCAAACAATTGTCTTTGGATCTTATTTGAGATTTGGATATTTTAATTTGGATTTTATTTGTAGTTTGGTGCTTGTAATTTGTTCTTTCCGGTTTATCATGTCCATAGATGTACGAAAAACTGCATGGGTCATATTGAATACCCTGGATCAAGGCCGGCAAACCCTGGACACCCTGATGGAAGGCTGTTCCGGTATTGGACAGGTGGACTCGCGGCGGGATCGGGCGCTGCTGCAGACCCTGGTCTATGGGGTCCTGCGCTGGAGAGGCCGCTTGGATTATATTATCTCCCATTTTTCCAGCACCCGTTTTGATAAAATCAACCCGAAGGTTTTGAATATCCTACGGCTGGCCCTATTTCAGATTATTTACCTGGATCGAATTCCTGATTCTGCGGCGGTGAACACCGCTGTTGATATGGCCAAAGCGTCCGGTGCGCCATGGGTGGCAGGGTATGTAAACGCCTTGTTGCGAAAAACATCCCGGGAGTATCGAGATGTTTCCTTTCCGGATATGGCTAAAAATGCCGGTACCGCTCTGGCGGCAGGCAAATCGTTTCCAGAGTGGATCATTCTCAGATGGCTGCATCGTTACGGTCAAAAAAATACTGCGGCCCTGTGCGATGCCGCAAATTCCATACCGCCGATAACCGTTCGCACCAATACACTCAGGATATCACCACGGGAACTGTTGATGAACCTCGATAGCGAAACTGAACACGTAGAACAAACGCCTTATTCACCGGACGGCATCACATTTGTCAATCCCGCGACATCGATACCAAAGCTCAGTGGCTTTGAAGCCGGTTGGTTCCAGGTTCAGGATGAAGCCGCACAGCTGGTTTCACTGTTGTTAGATCCGAGGCCGGGGGAAACAATTCTGGACGCCTGTGCAGGGCTGGGTGGTAAAACCGGTCATATCGCCCAACTCATGAAAAATAAAGGTGCTGTCGTGGCATTGGACATAGACGGGGGAAAGCTTTCGCAACTTGAGGCTGAAATGCAGCGGTTGGGTATTTCTATCGTATCAACCCGTTGCCGCGATCTTGAACATAGGTTGGCGCAAGTGCCACCCAAAGCTTTTGACCGTATTCTGTTGGATGCACCCTGCTCGGGACTCGGCGTCATGCGTCGCAATCCGGATATAAAATGGCATCGATCCGAAAAAGAGTTAGTGAAAAATAGAATCAGGCAACTGCGCCTGCTGGAAAATTTAGCCCATGCAGTCAAACCGGACGGCTTTTTGGTGTATGCCGTATGCAGTCCGGAGCCCGAAGAAAATGAAGAGGTGATTCACCAATTTTTGAAAAAACACGGCGATTTTGTTATACATGATCATTGTGGGGGGCTGCCGGATGAAATCAGCAAAATGGCAATCACAAAGGGCTTTTTCAAAACCTTTCCATATTTAACTCAGATGGACGGTTTTTTTTCAGTTCGACTTCAACGAATCCCATGATTACAAAGTTTGCAAAAATAGCGACCCTGTTTATTGTCTTTTTGATGGTTGCAGGCGCCAGTGCCTATTTGACACTGACCTTTATCATCAAAAGCGAAGATACGGTGATCGTGCCGGACCTTGTGGGAAAAAACGTGGTCACCGCGCTTGAGCTGTTGACCGATCTGCAATTGAACACAAAAGTAAATGGGTCGGAGTACAGTCGGCAATTCCCCAAAAACCATGTTACCTACCAGGAACCGGAACCGGGATCGGAAATAAAGAAAGATCGTGATATCAGAATTATTATATCAAAGGGTCCCAAGAATATTTTAATGCCCAATCTAAGCTCTCTTTCAGAGCGGCAGGCTCGAATGATAATGGAAGAAAACGGCATCTCCCAGGGACACTTGACACGTACCTATTTCAAAGCGGTCGAGAAAGACAATATTATTGTGCAGGTACCCTCTGCCGGCACCATGATCACGCGCGGGGCTGCGGTAGACCTATTGGTGAGCATGGGACCTCGACCTGTCGCATACAAGATGCCTGACCTGGCCGGACTTTCACTGGATAAAGCCGTGTTAATGATCGAAAAGACGAACCTGACTGTCGGAGGGATACAGTCTCATTTTGAAAAACACAAACTCCGTAATGTTATTATTCGTCAGGAACCACCGGCAGGCTATCGAATACGCGAAAACAGCTCCGTTAGTCTGGTAATCAACCGCCCCCCCGGCAAAACAGGAGGAGCACGCCTGCACCATCCCTTGTACGGCAGTCTGTTGCAGCACCGAGTTAATAACGGATTTCTGAAAAAAAGGATCCGGGTGGAATTGGAGATCGAGGATAAATTTTCAGATATATTCGACGACTACATCAAACCCGGCAAAGAAATATGGATTTTGGTTCCAAGGGATCAGGATGCAACGGCATTTGTTTTTGAGGATGACAAGCTGGTGAAAACCCTGATGTATGAGGCGTGGTAGGGGCCTTCGAGTTGCGGGTTGCGGGTTGCGGGTTACGAGTTGCGGGTTGCGAGTTGCGGGTTACGAGTTGCGGGTTACGAGTTGCGAGTTGCGGGTTTCAATTTGTTAAAAGAAGGACAGAGAATGGAACGTAAATTGAAGGTCCGCGCGTAGACCGACCCAACTTAGAGTTCATAGTCGATGGAGTTGAATGCTTGTTGCCGGCCTTGGTAATTCAAGCAGGCATTGTCCGTTGCTGGTTGTCCGTTGCTTTAATTCAGGATTGGGGTCTGACGTTTATGTGAAGCGGGTATACAAGCACGATCAGCATGGAACTTAAAAATTGATGCAACAATTTACGATGTATATGATCAAACACGAACAATTAATTTCCAGTAATATAACCAGTGCCCAGAGTGGCAAGCCACCAGCATCCAAAGGCCGGTTACAACGAACCACTAACAACTGACAACGGACCAAACTGGAGGTTTTAAATGAAAGTGATCGCACCCTCAATTTTATCGGCTGATTTTTCCAGGCTTGGCAACGAGATCAAGGCAGTTGAGTCAGCCGGCGCTGATTGGATCCATGCGGATGTCATGGACGGTCATTTTGTACCCAACATTACCATAGGGCCATTGATTGTCGAGGCGATCCGGCGGGTAACCGCGCTGCCGATCGATGTGCATTTGATGATTGAAAACCCGGACAATTACATACCGGCATTTGCCGAGGCCGGAGCCTCTTTGATATCCGTGCAGGTCGAAGCCAGCATTCACTTGAACCGGTCGGTACAGCTGATCCGCGAGTGCGGGGCTCGACCGGGTGTCGTCCTGAATCCTTCAACACCGATTCAGACACTGGAATGGATAATTGAAAATGTCGATTACGTGCTTATAATGAGTGTCAACCCCGGATACGGCGGCCAGTCGTTCATAGAAAACAGCCTTGATAAGGTCAGAACGCTGCGTCAATTGATCCAACGAAAAAAGTTGAAGACCCTGATCGAAATCGACGGGGGTGTCAACCAGAAAACGATTGCCGATATTGCAGCTGCCGGTGTGGATGCATTTGTGGCGGGTTCCGCCATTTTCGGCAGCCGGGATTACCAGGCGACCATTAACGCTTTTCGGGAAAAGATCGGCGCATAAGTAAGGAATGGATGTTATCTCTGTGGGAGCGGCTTTCCAGCCGCGATTAAATGATTATAGCGTTAGAGTGACCTATTTTCGTGGCTGGAAAGCCACTCCCGCGAAAAGTTGGTGTTAATTTTATGACATCGTTGGTGGGATAGGGGAAAGTAGCGGTTTTACAGAATTATAACTTGACCATGAAGAAACAATTTAAAACATATCGCCGCGCAATTTTGGGGCTATTCATCGCGACGTTGACATTTGCATTCGTAACCCTCATAGGGTCAAATGAGCCTGTCATCGGAAGATTGGAGCGATGAGGTTAAACGCCAAAAGGTCGAAGACATGTATAACGGGTATAAGAAACACTTTCCCGACGTACGGGACCTATCGGCTAAAAAGGCTATGGATCTTACGGCTGACCGGAAAACAGTGCTTATCGATATCCGGGAACCCCGCGAACAGCAGGTTTCCATGCTGCCCGGTGCAATTACTGAAAAAGAATTCATGAATGATCCCGCAAAATATAAAGACGCTGTTAAAATTGTGTATTGCACCATCAGCTACCGTAGCGGAAAATTCGCCCAAAAGCTTCAGGAAAAAGGGATTCCGGTGTATAACCTGAGAGGGGGTATTTTAGCCTGGGTACACGATGGAGGAAAAGTTTACGACCAAAACGGAGAGACCCGTCGTATTCACGTGTACGGTCGAAAGTGGAACTTGGTCCCTAACAGCTATCAGGCCGTTTGGTAAACAGTTGCAGGCATAGGCAGGTTCGGAGGTCACCGTTCAGATAGGTCTTTGAAATATGAACATTTTGCAAGGATCTATCAGTTTTATCTTTCTCTATAATAGATCTCATAAAAGTTCCGCTTTAGCGTGTTGCTCCGGCAAAATCTTCGCTCAATAAGAAAACGCGTGAAAAGATGAAATACCGTCATCAAATTGCCGGAAAAACCATTACCCTGCCAGCGCCTGCCGGATACTATAATTCCTTTTCGAAGAAACACTAGTCTGCCGACTTCTTTTAACCGCAAAGACAATTCAACATCCTCCATCAGCATCATTGATGGAAATCCTCCGATGACAGTGAGAGCTTCGGTTCTGAAGAACTGGGCCTGGTCGCCAAATGAAATTCCGGTCAAAAACGTTCGCACATTGTTAAAGAAGGCAATAACCAAGGTTTTCGAATTATTTTTCTCAAATTGCATCCCGACCGCTCCTCCAACAGCGTGGGGATCGGACTCGAGTTTTTTGAGTATCCTTTTAAACACACCTTTTTGGGCCGCACAGTCCGCATGCAGAATGACGATCACGTCGCCGGATGCTGATTCAACCCCTTTTCTGATTTGAAGGCCCCTGCCCTTCGGGCTTTCCACCACCCGGGCTCCCAGCTTTGCGGCGAGTGTCGGAGTTCCGTCTGTGGAACCGCCGTCCGCCACAATTATCTCTTTCAAGGCCGTGCGGTTTTGCAGGGATTCAAGGCATCGAATCAGGCTGCCCGACTCGTTCAGGGTAGGGATGACAGCGGAAATACACGTGGGTTGAGCGTAGGATTGGTCCCGCAAAAGGAATCCACCCCTGAAGAGCCCATATATTAGAAGTCCGTAAAAAGGAACGTATTCAAACAATTTAAGCCCGGAGATCTCTCGAAACACTCCGGTGTTAAATTCAATGGCATTGACAGGGAAGGTAAAGACAATCGCGGCTTGCAGATACAACCAGGCCCGTGACGGGAAAAAAACAAGAAACGGCGTAATTAATACAAGATACCAGGGGTGAAAGGTCGGAAGAAAAACGAGCAGACAACCCAGGGCCAGGTATACACCGCGCAGCTCATCATGAACAAACAAATACACCCAGACCAGGCAAATCATCAGCAAACAGATGGGGACGAATAAGTAATCCCCGCCAAGCAGATATCGAATCAACGCCGTCATGGAATCATTGTAATGAAATTGGGTCCCAAATTCACCCAGGGATTGAAAGATGCCGGCACCGGCGTCCAGGTAAGGAAAGTAGAGCATCAAAGGTATCAAAACAGTAAGACTTTTCGTTCGATTTTCCCCGTTCACCAGAAAAGGCAAGGCTACCATTGCAAAATATTTCGATAATATTGCCAGACCCAGCATCAAAAAACCTGTGGCAGGAGACTTTTGGTAAAGGATAAGGTACAGCGCCAGGCACAAAAAAAACAACTGAATTATATCCAGGTGCCCTTCCCCGCTGATATATAAAAGAATCAGCGGATTGGCGGCATAAAGAAGCAGCCTGGAAGGCAAAACCCCACGTTGTTTGATCATCAGCATCAAAATGATCATCACACCGATATCGAACCCGATCATGACGGCTTTGAAAAAGAAAGGGTCCGGATTAAGCCAGGCAAGAATTCTGAAAAACAGCAGAGCCACCGGTGGATAGGCAGCGGAAAATTCCGGGTGGTTGATTTGCTGCCAGATGGCGTAAAGGTCACCCCGGGCAATCTCCGCCAGGGCCGGGCTGAGGGGTGAGTAATTAAAAGGGTTAAACCCCAGATTTTGAATACAACCTTCCCACACATAGCGAAACACATCGTTTCCCACCGGATACGACAAAAAGATAAGTCTGGCTAAAATTCCCAGTGCAAAAATACCCGCCAGCGCCCTTTTGGATGTTAATCCCGCTGGAAACAGCCACACCATCAGAACCATCAGGACATGGCCGAGACAAAACAGCACTGAGAATGCAAGAGCATGTTTCCCCAGCGGAGCCATGATGACCATAGCACCCATAGCAGCCAGCCAGATGAAGCACAAAAGGATGAAACGCAGTAATTGCATAGGTTAATCAGAATAAAAAGGGAGTTCAGCCAGCCGGAAGCAGATGATGAAAGCCCGGACCCTCTGCAACCGGTTCCAGCAAATACCGGATCAAACCTGAAATAAGAACCAACGAATGGCCTTCTTGAAGGAAAATGCTTTTGGATTTTTTCATTGTTAATGGTGATGAAAATAAAAAAAAGCCCAATCGCTTAAAAAAATAATAGACTTGGACTTTTATACGGCCGGTGCCTCGCTTGTCGCGCCGTCGTCCGGCTACCAGCGGGACGGCGGCGGATGCCTTATACCGTAAACCTTACACCCTGTTTTTATTAATCCCATCGATTTATATTCCGGCATAATTTCTTTCAATTTTAATATCCACATTCTGAGAGCGCGATTCGGTGTTAATCGCTTCTTCTGGTATGATATCTTGGATTATAGTTAAAAAGGGAATTTTCCCCACCGTCAATTATATCCTTTGCAATTATTTTACAAATATCTTGCATGTTTTCATATTCCGGCTCTGTTATCCAGTTGATCTTGATTAATTTTCGCGTATCAAATTTATAAACTGATTGTGAAACTTCAATTTCATTCACCCATGTATCTTTTTGCCGGGCATAGGTTATCATCGTTTCCCATGTAAAAGTATATTTCATCGAAAGAAAAATCAAATCAGCAACATCTTTTGCTTCGTCACGGGACAGAGCACATATTTTATTGCTCAATATATTTTGCCACGAATCAACTCTATGAAAAAAATCAGCAAATTGTATTTCCCCTGTATGAAATAATACATCATTCACAAATTCAATTTTCAAAGGATATTCTTCATTATGGATAAAAATTTTTCTGACATAATTATATTTACGAGATAAGGATTTGGGAAAGAGGGTTTTGAGAACATCCTCTGATAAAGCCTCTTTCAGCAATTCGGGTGACAAGATTTTTTTAATTTCATACCATCTGCAGGACTTTAAAGCCCGGCTTAGCAAATTTTTCCGCGTTAAACCGTTGCATTCCCCCAATTCAATAATTGTAATAATATTCTCTTCAGAAACTTGATAATCCCAGTATAAGCTTTTAAAGAAATTCATTGCATCTTTATTAATTTCCATTTGTCTATGGTCTCGCCACGATCGCTCCCTTATTATCAAACAAAATTATGGCTTTTATACATCAAAAAAGCCTATCGGTCAATAATGAAGCCCCCTATATTCTTCGCGCATCTTCTTTAGCTGCTTTGCCTGTTTTCGAATAGCCTCTTGTGTGTATCCGCGCAAAGTCATCTCCCACAGGCAATGCCCACGGATATCTGCTGCGGAGTACTTTGATAAAGATCCCGGATCAATATCCATCCCCATACCTCGAAATCAGCGTAAAGACTTTTTTCATCAGCGCCCTTGGAAATTCGGTTGAGAGTTTTCTCATAACAGATGCCTTATCTGCGGCCAATTTTATCCCGATTTTATCATAGGCTTCTAAGACCAGGTTCCGAAAGTTCAGTTCCTCGCTTACATCGGCAATACATGTATTAATGTGCTCCCGGAATGCATCAATTTCCGCCTGAGAATATTCTTCAAGGAACAGCCGTTCGAGCTTTCCATATTCCAGAAAGTCATCTGTTTCGAGAAGATTCCAGCAAGTTGCCATTACTGCTGCCTTATTGATTCCTCCCTTCCAGTGGATCGCCTCAACCGATTCCGGTTTGCATTTGAATAAGACCCGCTCCATCTTTGCCGTAGTGACATACCAGACAGCGCCTTCATATCCTCTCAATTTTTCATCGTCTTGGGATTGAATGCTGGCTTGAAGTTTTTCCCGAATTCGTCCATAGGCAGCAACAGGGTCCTCCCCGGCCTTCAAGTGACCAAAATGTGTTGGAACAGGGACTCCCAACCGGTCAATTTCATCTATAGATCTGTATCGTCCATTTGTATCCACCCCAAATAGCAAGGCACAATCAAGTGGCGTGTCATAAAGCATTAAATGCGGATTTCGGGACCCAAACAGTTCGAAGCTTAATGAGCATCTGTTTATCACCGGAAGCTCCGGAATTTGTGGATAACGTTTCAACATCTCATGCCACATATCGAGAAAGCTACCCCATTTTCCATTTCGAAGAACAGGATGCAACCGCAGTTTATACGTCACATGCGAATTGTCGTGGGCATCTTTGAATTGGTATACAAAAATGTTTGTTCCATCAATCTTTTCGTAGATATCTATCTGTCTTACAGATGGAAAGTGAAATGCGCCGGTCCGGTCGAAAGGGTAATGCAATTTTGGAGTAGCCAAAATTCGTTGGGGCGCGTCCTTGCCTTCGACTTTGAGCAAAGCGAGCGCACCATAGCGGTAATCAGGCTTAAGCGATAGATATCCCTCCAACCGCAATTTCGAAAAGGGATCAGTCACGTCAAAAGGTTCCAGCCATTTTTCCGCTAATTCGAGTAGCTCCATCGCCTTGCAAACATCCGTCATTTCAATATCCTCAGCACGATTGCATTAAAGAAATTCCGGTAAGGTTTTTCGCCCCATGGCCCCCGGATCGAAATCGGCCGGATAATTGTCCATGCATAGGCCGGATTTTCTGTCACCCGAACAATCTTATTTTCCAAGACTTTGCTACTCCCTTACAGCGTAGTTGGCTGGTAATCTGCGTAATTATTATTTTCCGAAATCTTTATCTGTATGTCAGAATGGGCCACTTATTGGCCAGGGCCACCTTTCTGAGGGGTTCGGTTGGCTCAACCGCATAAGGATTCCCGATTAATTTCAGCAGTGGTAAATCCGATTGATGATTCCCATAGGCATAGGAAGATGCAAGATCAATATTCTTCTTGCGGGCCAGCATTTCAGCCAGTATACGTTTGTTGCTGTTGAGGCAAATGGGGCCTTTGGCACGACCGGTTAAGAGGCCATCCTCTCCGATTTCTAAGTCGGTACACAATAAGTGATCAAATCCCAGGTCTTCCGCCGCCGGTTCGAGCATATACCGGACGGAACCCGAAATAAGGATCAATCGGTGACCTTGAAGCCGGTGTTTATTGGCCCGGCAAGTATATTCGGCGCCAGGTGCGGCTTCAGATGGTCCTGGTAGAAAGCAGCAGCACCCTGCTGAAACTCTTCAAGGTCCCTGCTGCGGTAAAATTTAATCAAAATCATGGCCATTTTTTCATCCGAAATCCAATGGCGTTTATAGAAAATATTTGCCGTCAGGACCTTCAGAATGAAGCCGAATGACACCATGCGTCGTTCCCAGAGATAACGGAAACCCAGCCGACTGCTTTCAATATCCAGCAGCGTTTCATCAAAATCAAAGAATGCGCCGATATTTGAGGGACTCATTTTTACCCGGCTTTGTCAAATTGCGTGTAGAGCTGAAGATACCTGGCAAGGATGGGTGTCCAGTTTCTTGACTCAGCCCATACTACTGACCTGTCTGCAATGTTCTGATATTTCTTTTCAGAAGCACAAAGTTCAGCGATTGCATGCGCCCATTGTGATGGTGTATGCGGAGATACGATTACGAACGGACAGTCTTTAGCAAAACCTGCATGCTCAGTTGTAATAGCCGGGAGGCCGGCAGATGCTGATTCCAGCAAAACATTGGCTTGTCCTTCCCATCGCGAAGGAAGAGCAAACATATCTGCATCGTGATAGAATTGCAAGAGCCCGGCCGGATCAACTCCGCCATGCCACACAACTCTTTTTTCAATCCCGGCATTTACGGTAAAGTGCTTCAGCTCCCTAACGTAGTCAATTTCCGGGATGTCGCCGACGAAATGCCATTCCCAATCCAGTGTTTCGGGAAGCATTGCCAACGCATGAAGTAGAATGTCAATTCCTTTCTGATGGGCAATTCTTGCAACAGTCAGTCCCTTTACCTTCTTTTGAAGTCTCCGATGCCTACGTGCACTTAGAAAATGATCTGCGTCAACTCCATTCTCAATAACCAGACATTTGTTGATCGACACGCCCATGCGAGATATTGCCAGTTCCGCTACCGCCTGGGAAACACAAAGGAACCGGCTGCACCGTTTTCTGGTCAGACGTTCCAGCCACAGGTGTGATCTTCGTGGTTCCGCGACGCGCAGGGAAGAAATCACAGGGATTTTTCTTGGTGCGATAACACGGGTGATTACGTTGGCGTGAAATAGCCAGGAGTGTATTAGGTCGGGCTGGAACGAACGATGCTGCGGGTAAGCCTTCGGGCTCGATACAGGGTAGACAAACCGGTTATCCCGAGCTCTTCCACCGCCATCCCATTTTTCTGTAGGCGATGTCCGACGTTTCCGTCCTTATGAAACAGACAAACAACACCGACTTCATGTTTCTTTCCGGCAGCTCCGACAACCCGTTCAAAGACCTGTTCAGCGCCACCCTCATCAAGCTCAGTAATTACAAAAAGAAGACGCATTGTTAGGCCCTTAAAAGTATTTCTTTGCTTTTTGTGCAAAAAATATTTAATCACGAGAATGCGAAATCTGGAAAGCACGAAGGTTATTAATTTTTTTCGTGTTTTCGTACTTTCGAGCTTTCGTGATAATTTATCTTGTTTGGTCCAGGCTTGTCCGGGTTACGTTATGCGTTCCCCATAGGTTGCAGTTGCTCAGATTTCAAGATCAATGTCCGCGACATTTATCGAGAACTGTTTCAAATGCAGCTTATTTAGTTTACAGAATCTTTTCAACATTTGCAATTGTTCCGGATCCTTATGGTTAAAAGAGATCAGCAGGCTGCCTATCCCGTATTTTTTCAAAAGCGTGTCTAAGTCCTTGAAAGCACCCAGAATCGGAAAGCCCTGGAGACGTTTGCCGATTTTTAAGTTATCATCATCAATGAATCCCACCGGTTGCATATTCAGCTTTTTATTGTTCAATATCTCTCGCAACAATAGTTCACCGCCGCGACCGGCCCCGTAAATAAGCGCTTTTTCGCCTCCCAGGGTTTTGCGCTTAATCGTATCAAGAAAAATCCGAAAAGACCCTCGCGTTCCCACAAGAAAAGCGCTGGTAAGCAGCCAGTCGATGAGAAAGATTCCCTTGGAAAAATCGGTAAAACGGTAGATAAATGTAACTGCAACAACCACCAGCAAGGTGGCCAGCGAAGAAGCCTTAACCAGGACAAAAATATCACTGGAGCCCATGGATCCCCAGATACCCTTGTAAGTGCCCATTGCAAAAAACGCTACAAATTTGCAGGCAATCACGGTGGGTAGGGAATGCAAAAACACTTTAAAATAAAAGAAAAAGTCAGCAGAGGAAAAACGAAGGCGATAAGAAAGATAATATGAAAAGGCGATCAAGCCCAAATCCAGCATCACTTGTATAAGTTGACGCTTATAGGTCAATTCAATTAAAATCGGGGTATAGGAACGGTCCCGCAAAAGTGAAAATTCTTTCTCAGGGTATACCCGTAACTGGGATAGATAAATTCCCATCAAAATAATTGCCAAAGCAACCGGGATTATAACTACCGGCGATGTTAAGGTATCGCTTCTGCTGACAAACATAGCCGAAATCCCGGCAACGGTGCCGATGCCGTATAAAAACAGTACGGCATTCTTTTCACTGAATCCCATCAAAACCAGGCGGTGGGATGTATGATCTCTGCCACCTACGGATGCTTTGCGACCGCTCAATAATCGAATTAATGTTACCAGCGTCGTATCGAAAATCGGCACCAGAAGTAAAATTATCGGCACTGCAAAGTTAGCTAAAGCATTGACACCCTGGGCTTCTGAAAAGTAAAGGCTTAACACTGCCAGGGTAAAGCCGATCACAAGGCTGCCGCAATCTCCCATAAAAATTCTGGCGGGATTAAAATTATAAATTAAAAATGCGGCTAACGCCCCGGCAACAGACATGGCTATGCTAGCGGCCTCCGGTGCTGACACCCAAAACAGAATGGTCAGAAACACTACGGCAATAAATCCTGTACCGGCACACAGCCCGTCCATATTATCCAGCAGATTAAAGGCATTGGTGATCCCTACGATCCAGGCAATGGTAACCATGGTGTCCAGTGTCAAAGATGTGAACCAGTGAAGCCGAAATCCCAAAAAGGCAACCAGCAGCGCAACCAGGATTTGCCCGACCAGCTTGGTCTGGGGCTTAATATGTAAGAAATCATCCAGCAACCCCAGAAAGAATAAGAAGGTCATGCCCAGCCAGATTACCGCACCCAACGATGGCAGATTGACAGAATCTGAAGTTCTGAAAAAGTGAGGCAAAATAGTGGAAAAATCTGCTATGTAAAAAAGCGCGGTGGCTATGCCAAGGTAGATGGCAACACCTCCCAGCAGAGCAGTTGGTTTTTTATGCCACCTTTGCTTTGAGGGATAGGCAATCCAGCCTTTTCTCAGCGCAATTGTACGAACCACCGGTGTGGCGACAAGACATATTAGGAAGGCTAATGAAGGTATAAAAAATTGCATGAACAGTTGGTGATAGTGCTTTGAATTTGGTGTTTCGGATGTCAAAAAGGAATGGGATATCAGTGTCAGTTCACTCATTCCGCGAAGCGGATTGCATATACCCGGTTTCATCTGCAAACCGGGTATGCAAAAAAATCCAATTAATCCTGTAAATCCTGTCTATTTCAAAAATTAAAAAAGAATCCATTCATCGCTCATTTTGAAGCCTAAAAAGCATTTTGAGCAATTTATTTTCTCATGAACGCCACAATTTCCGGCAGAATATCACCAAGATTAACATTGGGCTTAAAACCAATAAGGCGTGCTACTTTTTCAACGCTCGGGACTCTTCGCATCATATCCTCAAAATCCGCTTGATATGCTTCTTCATAGGGAATCAAAACAATTTCTGATTTAGATCCCGTCAGAGCTATAATTTTTCTGGCCAGATCCAGCATGGATATTTCTTCGATTCCGCCAATATTAAACACCTGCCCAAAAGATCCATCCTTTTCCATTAGTGCCATAAACACCTGAACCACATCTTTCACTCCGGTGAAGGTTCGGGTTTGCAAACCATCCCCATAGACCGTTAAGGGATCATTATTTAATGCTTGAGCAATAAATCTGGGGACTACCATACCATAGGTACCGGTCTGTCGAGTCCCAATCGTATTAAACAAACGGGCTATGGTAACCTTCAGTCCGCCGGTTCTATAATAGGCCAGTGCTGTAAATTCATCCATGAGCTTCGACGCTGCATAGCTCCATCTGAATTTGCTGGAGGGTCCATAAATAATATTATCGGTTTCGACCAGGGGCGCATGGGTGTGTTTGCCATAGACTTCCGAGGAGGATGCGATGAGTACCTTTTTCCTGAATTTTGCACAAAGCTCGAGGACCTTTTCAGTTCCCTGGATATTGGTTTTAATCGATTCCAGGGGATTGTCCAGGATATACTGAACCCCCACCGCGGCAGCCAGATGAAAGACAGTATCACAAATACCGGTTAACTCCAGCATGGTTTCGTGGTTGAGAATGGTATCCGTGCGTACAAATAACCTGTCCCGGAAACGATCATCTTTTTGAAGAAATTCGAGGTTTTCCAATGATCCGGTGGAAAGATTGTCAATTATGTATACCTCATCTCCTCTCTCAAGGTAGGCCTCGGCCAGATGAGATCCAATAAAACCGGCGCCGCCTGTAATTAATACTCTCATGGATACTCCTATCCCGGACAAGCCGGTTGTAGCGAAGCATAAATCCCGCTTTTATCGGGGAATTAAATATTTAAGATTGAAGATTGAAGATTGAAGATTTGTGGTATCGCTGCGCTCTGTCTTTTCTATTAAAATAAATCGTTCGACCCAGTCGTTAGACCGAGAGGCTCTCGACGGGTAGAATTGCTTGTAAGCGTTCACGGGTTCAAAGCCCGCCCTGGTGTGACTCGTGGCATGATTCCAAACCTATGCTTGAGCGGGCTTAGGACTGTACTTTTCGCATGTATATTGCCGATGATCGGTCTGGGCCAGGGGTTCAGGGGTTCAAGGTTGCATTCTCGTCCTTGGACTGCATTTGGGATGCGTATTTACGAGAAAATCGTCAGCTTCGTCAGGCTAAAACAAAATTTAGAACCAAACTGGCAATTATTTGAGGACATGAGCATTTTTAACGAGGACTTCGGGTCTTTAATGCCTTCTTTGTCCTTAACCCTGAACGTTGAACCCTGAACCTGAGAACGGTTACGCTATGGCATAAATCATGTGCAAACATAAGGCTTGGTCTTATCTCTGTGGGAGCGGCTTTCCAGCCGCGATTAAACGATTACGGATTTATAGCGACTTCCTTTCGTGGCTGGAAAGCCACTCCCACAAGCAGTTGGTGTTAAGCTTGACATTTGGTGTCGGAATTTAGTACCTCCACGCCCTGACACCCCTGGCCCAGACCTGTATTTGTATGAACCTGGAAGATAAGACATTGTTAGCAACTCCTACAGTGAATAGTAAAAATCCGTTATGTCGCACCAGGGCGGGCTGACACCTTCAGTTTCTAGTTTCCCCTAACTTTCATATAGCGTCTTTATGTCGTTCAGCAGTCTTTGCTGGGTGTAGTTGGCAGATGCAAATTCCTTGGCGCGCCGGATCATTGGTTCCAATTCTCTTCGGTTTTCCAGTACAAACAACAATGCTCCGGCCAAAGCGTTGGCATTTCCCGATGGCAAAATCAAACCTCTTTGTGCAAGCTGAAATCCTTCAGGTTTTTCTTCTATAGCGCTGCCGATTAAATCCGGCACCCCCCCTACCGCTGTGGCAACCACCGGCCTTGAGGCAGCCATCGCTTCAATGATTGCAACCGGCGTTCCTTCATTTTTAGATGTAAGCACAACTGCATCCAGTTGCTCATAGACAGCAGGCATGTTCTTTCGCCAGCCACTGAAGATTATGGTCTCTGACAGATTCAATTTGTTGGCTGCTGCAACCAGTTCAGTTTTCAGTTCACCATCCCCGACAATAATAAATTGGAAACTATCAATTTTGGCCCAAGTTCTCAAATAATTTATGGCTTCAAACAGCATAATGTGATTTTTGACAGCGGTTAACCGCCCAACGATACCAACCCGGAATGGTTCAGAATTTATACAACTGCCGATAGTAGGCGAAGAATCCCTCCTGCTAGGAGAAATTTTTTCATATGCTGAAAGATCAAACCCCAACCGTATGACTTGCACTTTCTTTTCAGGTGCAATTTTATAGGTATCGCAAATATCTTTTTTCTGCTGTTCGCTGACGACAATGATTCGGTCGCTAAATCGGGCAAGGAGTCTTTCAACCAGGATAAAAATAAAAGTTTTTATCCGGTTAAAGTAACTGTGAAAGGTGTGGCCATGAAAAGTATGAAACACTCGCATTTTCTTTGATCTTAAAATAGGGGCCCTTAGACTCAAGGCAGCCAGTCTTCCCAGGGTTCCGGCCTTGGCCGTATGGGTGTGGAGAATGTCGGGTTTAAAACGTTTGATAATTTTCCGTATAATAAAGAGCGATTTCAAATCGTCCAACAAAGATATATTGCGACCGAGCTCTTTGATAATGAAACAATGGACTCCCTTGTCGAGGGCAAGGTATGTCATATCCCCTTCGCCGGGGCTCAAGCTGCCGCACACGAGCAAAGTTTGATATTGATCCCTGGAAAGCTCACTGCTCAAGGTTATCGCCTGGATGGCCGGCCCGCCAATGTTTAAACGTGCAATGAGTCGAAGGATTCTGATGGGTCTATTCATTCCTATAATGATGGTTTCGTAAAAAGTCGAATTCTTCCCTTGAGCTGGATTCCAGCCTGCCCAGGAATGGCAATATTTAGATTGATATTAAAAGGAATTTGCCGGTCCCATTGCGGTATTTATAAAAAATGGATAAAACATACAAGACCATTGCGATTTAGTTTTTTCTTGAATTTCGCCATCGGTTGATATAGTTTTTCAGATAACTGATTTCAAAATCCTGCAATAAAAAGTTCGTCATTCTAATGGATTAACAGAGCGCAATTGTGAAAATTAATATCTGAAAAAATATAGTAAGAGTTAATTTTGCCGGTTGTAGAATGTGGATAAAGTATATCCTACCACATAAACAATATGAAAAATTGAACTTAAAGGAGGATGAAAAATGCCGGCCTTGAATAAAATTGATTCAAACAATCTGTACCCGATGAAACCTATTAAAAATGATAAAGACTATCAAAAAGCTCTACGCTCAATGGAAGCCGTTTTTGACATAAACAAAGGGCCCTTGGCGGAATATGCTGAAGCGCTTGCGATTTTAATCGAGCATTACGAGGAAAACCGTTATCCGATTAAAAATGCAGACGGTATAAAAAACTTAAAATTTTTAATGGACCAGAACAACCTCAAGCAAAAAGATTTAGTTGGAATTATAGGCGGAAAATCTGCGGTATCGGAAATTCTCAACGGCAAACGGCCGTTACACCTTAACCATATCCGCAAATTGGCTAAAAAATTCCATGTTAAACCTGCATCTTTTGTATAGCTGCTTGAACATGTTGTCAGAAAGAACCCGCTAATGAACTAGAGCCACCGTTCCCGCCACATCTCCCACATCAACAGGGGCCACAATCGATACTGGTGGTTCACCTGTCCGGAAAGGTGTTCCTTTATCTTTTTCTCAACAAAGTTCGGATTAAATAAGCCTTCTTTTTTTATCCGCTCGGTGGAAAGATAATCCAAAAGCATTTCTTTCAGCTCAAACCGCAGCCAGCGATCGATCGGAACACCGAATCCCATTTTTGGACGCTCAAATAGACTCGCAGGTAAATATCTTGCCAGCAATTTTTTTAGAAGATATTTGCCGGTCCCATTGCGGTATTTGTAACGTTCAGGCAAGCCGGCCGTGAATTCAACCACACGATGGTCCAGCAAGGGCACCCGGATTTCCAGGCTGTTAGCCATACTGGCCCTGTCCACCTTGGTCAACATGGCATCGGGCAGATATGTTTTCTGGTCGACTCTCATGAGGCGCGACAGCAGCGGCCAGTCGGCAGTTTCCTTAAATACTTCCTCATACTTACTGTGTGGAAGCTTGCGATCGACGATACTTGAAATCTCATTTTCCGACCAGAGACATATGGTCATTCGGTACAGCTCAGAAATCCGAGTCTGTTCCATCAGTTTTAGTAATTTTTGCCATTTATCGGGAAAGTTTGCCATTCGTAACCGTTGAGGCAATAAATTATGTAAAGGAAGATAACAATTTTCAACCCAGGATGGTGGAATGAATCCTAAAGTTTTTGCCATCGCTTTTTTCAGCGGTAAGGGAACCCGATGAAATCCCTCTGCCATCGATTTGGTGGTCCAATAGCGGACATATCCGCAAAACTGTTCATCGCCCCCGTCCCCGGAAAGAGCCACCGTAACTTGTTGGCGGGTCAAATGGCTCACCAGGAAAGTTGGAATCGCCGAAGAATCGGCAAATGGTTCATCATAGAAATCCGGCAATCGGGGAATGACATCCAAAGCATCATTGGCAGTAACATATAATTCTGTATGTTCCGTCTCAAGATGTTTTGCAACCCTGGCAGCCCATGGGGCCTCATTATACCCTTTCTCTTTAAAACCGATACTAAAAGTTCTGACCGGGGTTGAGCTGATTTTTTGCATCAAGGCAACAACCACCGAAGAGTCAATCCCTCCGCTCAGAAGTGCGCCAAGGGGAACATCGCTGATCAGCCGGTCGGATACAGCTGTCGTCAGCAAATCATCCAGATGTTGCAGGTATTCTTCTTCATTAGGTCCTGAACCAGTTTCACTTGCGGATAGATCTGGTAACCTCCAATATTCTTTTGTTTTGACATTATCACCAGTATATATCAGGAAATGGCCCGGAAGCAGTTTACAAGTGTTTTTAAAAATTGTCCTTGGCGCGGGGATATATTGGTAATGGAGAAATAGAGGGATAGAATCAGGGTTAACATCTTTGGCAAATCCTCCAAAGGCCATAAGTGCCTTTAGTTCAGAGGCAAAAAATCAGGGTATTGTGATTTTCACTGAGGTGGTAAAAAAGCGGTTTTATGCCCAGACGATCCCTTGCCAGAAAAAAAGTCTGGTTGCGGCTATCCCATATCCCAAATGCAAACATGCCGACAAATTTCTGCAGGCATTCTGTGCCCCATTGCAAATAGGCTTTCAGCACAACTTCGGTGTCGGTAGCACTTTTAAACCGATGTCCGCAGTCTTCAAGAGTCTTTCGAATCTCTCTAAAATTGTAAATTTCACCGTTATAGCAAATACACACCTTGCCATCATCGCTTTTCATGGGCTGATGCCCCGCACTGGAAAGATCGATGATCGACAGTCTGCGGTGGGCCAAACCCACCCCGGCAGCTTCATCATAGATAAGACCTGAATCATCAGGGCCACGATGGGAAAGACGTTTAGAAGCTTCGGGAAGTCGTTCCTTTAAACTTCGAAAATCATTTTTGGATTTAAAACCGACGATACCGCACATAAAAATAACTAGAGTCGCGCATACTCCGGGAACAATGGAATGTTAGGTTTAGCGGTGAACTATTAAAATCTTTTCTATAATTTTATCCCATTGACTCATAATAGAATCAATATTTAGCCGGTCACTTATTTTCATAGCTTCTTTGCCAATCCTTCGCCTTTCTTCTGAATTATTGATTAAAAAGTCCATTTTTTCAGAAAGCGCCTCAATATCTCCATTTTTTACCAGATAACCATCTACTTTATCGGTAATAATTTCATTCGGTCCGGCAATACAATCAAAGCTGATACATGCACAGCCATAGGCCATGGCTTCGCAAAGTACATTCGGAAAGCCCTCAGTTCTTGAAGATAACACAAAAATAGAAGATTTTTTATACCATTTTTCAATCGCTTTAGTTATTCCGGGCAGGCTGATATAATCTTCTAAATTTAGATCATATATTAATTTTTCTAAATTGCTCCTCTCGATTCCTTCACCAATAATAACCAATTCCCAATCCTTCCGGTCCAAATGTGAAAATGCTTTAATCAATCTGTCAAATCCTTTTTGTCTATTGAGCCTTCCAACTGCTAAAATATTTTTGTCCGCTCTATTATTATTTAGAATCGTTTCTTTTAAATTCAGCGGATTATTTATAACAAAAGTATTTGCTAAACGATTATATTTTTCTTTCTCGTATCTTGTTTGAACAATAAGCGCATTTGAAAATCGATATACTAATTTTCTCAAACTTACCCATGCCTGCGATCTCAGAAAATCATAACTAATTCTCTCGGCTATAATTATTGGTTTACTGATAATCCTACAACCGATAGT
>PVMK01117828.1_pt1 | contig 20531 bp, 23 predicted proteins | sample 1853481 | NCBI WGS metagenome assembly PVMK01 (sample SAMN08533507, study PRJNA380276) | Marine sediment metagenome, whole genome shotgun sequencing project. | reverse complement strand
GCACACCATTAGTTGAAAATGCTTGTCTTCCGGGACCCCTTAAATTATAACATTCTATTCATCCTTTAGTGAATATCCATTTTCTGATGCTATTCGCTCTCCACGCTGAGCACAAATACAGGTTCTTGGGACGTTTATTCTTTTATAATTTTAGCATCGTGTATAAGCTAAAATCCTTCTTTCACAACCTTCCCAATGTCCATACTTGGAAAAGATAGACAGTCTGTCAATTTTTCCTCGCTATTCCAATAAAATGTCACTTATTTTAACACCCAATAGCTCCTGATTGGGATGAATGTGTTAGCCAGAGACGGATTTATCAATTTAACTTTCCGATATATAATGATATTTTGAAATCAAGAGTTGTTTTATGTTTTATTGGTATGAGGATTGCATTTATTTGGTTGAGTACCCCATCCTTAATTGATGGGCCAGTTTCGTTCTACAGGAAAGTACCAATTGTCAAAGTGGCAAAAGGTTTTAGGTAAAAATATAACAGGTGAAAAATCTGATATCGACCTTAGCAGATTGATAAATGGTATTTACTTTCTGACAATCACAACGGAAAATAACTACCAAACAATAAAAATGATAAAAAAGTACTAAGCCCAACAAAAAATAAACGCCATTAAAATAGGCGTTTATTTAGAACGTTATAGCAAATTAAAATAATTTAAAAGTTGATTAAAAAAAAGAAAATATTTCGAGGTTTAATTGTCATTTTTCTTCTAGGATTTATTATTCCTCAAGACCTAAAAATGCCAGTCCAAAATGCCACGAAAGCTGATTTTAACAAGGATTCATTTTGGTACTATCCATGGGGTAGATCTGTAACTCACAAAGGTGTTGACATATTTGCTGAAAGTGGAACAATTATTAATTCCTCTACAAATGGTTTAGTTATCTATACCGGGAAAATTGGTCTTGGAGGAAATTTCGTTTTGATTCTTGGTCCTAAATGGCGTTTACATTACTACGCACATTTAGGCGGAATAGAAACTTCAACACTTTCCTTGGTCAGCAAAAAAAGTAAAATTGGATCTGTTGGCTCAAGTGGAAATGCTGCAGGAAAAGCCCCTCACTTACATTATTCAATGATGAGCATTTTCCCACTCGTTTGGAGAATTGATTCAGACCGACAGGGTTGGAAAAAAATGTTTTATTTGAACCCTATTGATTATTTAAGTAACAACTAACGCCAACACCAAAAAAAACCATTGCTTATCTTCCAGCCCAATTCCACAGTTTCGTCTTTTTTTAACCTTAGTTCAAACTGTTCGATTTCTCATCATTGAATCAAATCCTGTTTCTCCCTCCAGCACTTACCATCCCAATGTCCATACTTGGAAAAGATAGATAAAGAAAAGTTATAATCGAATAGATGTCCCCAAGAACCTTCACATAAAGTCGCAATTAACCGGCGGCATAAAGAGGAATGAGCGATAGTGAACGCCGATTTATGCCACCCAAGTTAAATTGCCGGGTTATGTGGTTTTCTCTAGCCCTTGTGCTCAGGATAGTAAGATGACAGGGCCTCAATACTGTCCTTTAAGGCTTTGGCGTATTTCACATCAGCATTTTGCTTGGATTTCATTGCTGCAATAATCACCGTATGGTGTTTTATTAAACGCTCAGAATAGTCTTTTTGACTAAGCTTGATCCTTTGCGTCAAAAAATAGTCACTGATGGTAGAGATGATATGTTGGGCGTGTTTTTCCTTATTCATCACCCAACGAACCATTTGATTTTGGGATTGCGCATCGGACTTGCCTGCCAAGTCAGCAATCAATTTGGCCGACTTTATTATTGTGTCGGCATCTTCAAGCATAGATTGGACTCGTGCGTAGTCATCATAGATCCCGCATGGGATCTGGCAGTGAGCATGCGCTGGTTGAGGTATGGCCAGACTATATCCGACTACTGTAAAGGCAATTAACAACATAGCTTTTATAAGGGTTTTCATCATTGGTTCCTCCTTCCGATTATTTACATTGAAGATAACGCCGAGCGGTGAATTCGAATTCAAAGTGCACCATAACCATATAAATGAATAGTGGACATGACAGGCTATCTGGTAACGTGAGGAGAACCACCAACCCACAACCAGAAGGAGCCCATCATGTCCTATTTCCATTTAACATCTGAGGAACGTTATGTCATCTCCCATTTAGCCCTTTATGGTTTAAGTTTACGTGAAATCGGCCAAGGACCTTTTAAGCTAAATCATATTTTCAAAAAAATCCTTTAATTCAGTCAACTAAGGAATTACACCATTTTAACAAATGTGTGCAGGGATAGAAAGCCGATTTTCTTTTCCGGCTTTGATGAATGACCGGTTCTGATACACGTGCGCCTAGTGATGAATCGTCGCCATTTTCAATTTGCATAAACTCATTCCGTAGCGGCGGACATTCCAGAAAAAGATTCAGACGCTTTTCAAAATTTCCCTCTTGATATTCCTTTACAATGGTTTTAATGTCTCGCATATTTTCCTCCTTTTTTCAAAATATGTTTAACGTCAAATTTGAGCTTGTTGCAGCTCCCTGGCATTTGTCCCTTGGTCAAAGATATAATTTTGGATGGTGTTTACGACGGTTTTATCTCTCAATATTCGTTTGTGCCCCAAACCTTCGGTAGTAAGCAGATCAACATGGTTAAGCTTTTCTGATGTGACCTTTGAGTCAATATAAGGTGTTGTCGGGTCATCCCTGTCGTGAACAATGAAAATCTTTGAAGAGATCTTCTTCAAAAGTGTGTAAGGGTTGTCTTCGTAAAGATTATATCCATAGTACTCTTCCAGTTCTGCAATCATTGTCTGATACACAATTTGGGGCAGGCCTTGATTATTGAAGGTATTGTATAGGAGTTCTCTGAGTTTAAGCGCCGGAGCGATGAGGACGGTATCAATAGAAGGCCTCTCTTTTGAAAGGCAGTTAATCACCGCGGACGCTCCCAGGGAATGAGCGATAATGCCTTGTATATTGAGTCCAAGGGACGGATCCAAAAAAGATCTGACCGTGTCGGTCAGTTCGAAATAGCTGGTGTCTTGTCCGGCTGATTCTCCATGGGCGGGAGCATCATAGGTGATGACGGCGTAACCGGCGGTAAGGAATGTCTCAAAAAAATGTCTGAAATGAACGCCGCGACCATTCCATCCGTGAACAAAAAGAATGCCGGGTCCGCGACCCCATTTCCAACAACGAATTTCCTTACCGTGAACGTAAATTTGAAACGCTTCACCCGACTCAAGGTATTGCCGCTCTTCGGGCGTCAATTTATAGCGTTTGGGTGAAAAAGCATGTTTTGTTATGATGCGCCTGGTTATTGTTGGTAACAGATACCACATGAGGGTGAATAAGATACGCACGGTTTTTTGCTTAATTCTAATATTACGAACGTTCGTGCTTATTAATTTCGATTTAAATTTGTTTTTTGTCATAGTAACCTCTTATTGTTTTTGTGGATTTATCGAGAAGTGTCTGGGGTTTTCAATGTATAACTTGCTTTAGATACGGCCTATTTATAGTTGTCCAACAATCGATTGAGTGCGTTTTCCTGATGTTTTCTGGTTTCCGAGTCGTTCAGCATTGTATAATAAAGATGAAAGCCCAGCAGAAGCGAATACAGATCAAAGGCAAATTGATCAAAGTCAATGTCCTCCCTGAAATCACCGACCTGAGCGGCTGATTGAGCGATGCGTCGAAGACAGTCGATCCATTCATTTTGCTGCTGTAGCAGAACCTCCCTGACTTTGCCGGGGCGATCGCTGAATTCGGTGCTGGCAGAAACAAAAATGCAGCCTCCCGTCAGTTCAGATGCCCATCTGATCCAGTTTTCAACCAGTGCTTTGATTCTGGAGATGCCGGCCTCAGTCATCAGGGCCGGAACAATAACATCTTCTGAAAAAAGCTGCGCCGCGTAATTCAGTATCCCGACCTGTAGATTCTCCTTGGACTGGAAATGAGCGAACAATCCGCTTTTGGACATATTCGTTGCTTTGGCAAGGGCGCCGATCGTCAAGCACTCAAGACTCAACTGGCTTGTCATGTCCAGCCCGACCTGCAAAATGATATGTGTAGTGTCCTTTCCTTTGGTCATGATGGCAAAATAATACTAACGTTCGTACATGTCAAGTAAAAAAATGCATCCTCGGCTAAATATTATCCAAAATGATTCATATTTATTTGAGCAATCGGTCTTCTATGGTTTAGTTTTTTACATCCCATATCTGTATTGACAGATCAAATAACTATAACTACTTTTCCGTAAGTTCTAAAATCATTCAGTCATACAGACAATTCTAATAAAAGGAGAATATTATGCTTGAAGTGACAAAATCAGCTACAGAAAAGATTGCTGAATATTTTAAAAATAGAGAAATCTCGCCCATTCGGATCTTTTTAAATGCAGAAGGATGTGGCCATACATCCCTTGCCTTGGATCTGGATGAGCCAAAAGATACCGACCATGTTTTCGATATAGACGGTTTTAATTTTATTGTTGATAAAGAGTTTATGAAAGAAGCAGAACCGATTAAAGTTGATTTTACGGGATTTGGATTTCAATTTGATTGCTCAATAGAGTTTGAAGAAGGATGTTCAGCCTGTGCAACATCAAGTTCTTGTGGCTAAAAAAACGTGCTATCCGGTGCTATCCGTCCATAAATAAGTAAACAACTGTCTTTTAAGCATGACTTATTAATTTATTTATGGATGTCCCTAATGTCCCCATAACAAAAAGGCCATATAGAGCCGTTTGGGCTACATGTAAGGCTTGAAATGGCTTGAAATACGCCTATTGCTGATATATGGTCAAATGTCAAACCTTCCAAGCTTACATGTGATATAGAAAGGGGGCATTATGAAAAAGTTTCTTTTATCAATATTAGTTTTATTATTCTTATCAACAAGTGCTTATGCTGGACCCACAGACTCAATTAAATATTTTATGAATGAACCTGTATCTATGTTTGACTTTGGAATGTATCAATTAGAAAAAGATATAGATATCTATGTTAGAGAAATATATGTAACATCTATTATACCAATGTTTAAATTAGGCAAATTAACTATCTTAAGTTATGTGCATTACTACTTGGATATAAATAGAATTGAAATAAGAATATTATTAAATGATGCTAATAAAAAATTAACCAAAGAAGATTATAAAATTATCTCAAACAAATATATATCATTAATAAGATTACACTATGGTATATTAGATGGTAATATAATAGAAAGTATTGATGGAAGATATTTAAGTGGCTTATTTATGCATAGAGGATATAAGAAAGTAAACGAAAATAATAATATATATATTGAATTAAATAATATTACTAATATAATTATAATCACCCCGCTAATAACCGCTGAAGCGCCATTAGTAGGGAAAGAAAAAGATATATCATATCGAGACGATAAGCAAAACTGGAACTGAAAAGATATATTCCGCCATAAAAAATCCACATATATTGATATTCAAACTAGTCAAGTGACTTTATATTCCCGAGTAGCAGAGTCGGGGAGGCGAGGGAGCTCACGGATAAACCTTTAACTGTTCACTTTGAGATAATCCCGTTTAGGAGTTCTGGATTCCTGCTTGCAGCTTAACCTTTAATAAGAATATTAGACAGCTCAAAACCCTTATCATCTATTTGGTAAGGGTTTTTATCTTTTGAGGGATCTTTGATTAATTCCGTACATAGTAAATATGTTAGGTAAAATGAATAAGGTAAATAAACAAATAGTACTACTGGAACAACACCATAATATATATTAGTTTCAATTATTATTTTGCTGAATGGTATAACTGCGATAGAACCAAATATGATAATCAAATTAATAATTAGAGATTCAACAAATTTTGATTTAATACTGGCTCTACGGAGCATCAGTTTCTTGATTTCATCTTTAATAATATCAAGGTCTTTTGCTTCATTGTAATTATAATCCGTTTTATCTAATATCTGAGGATTAGCTTTTTTATATTTACCCCATTTCTCTATAAAGACCGTTGCATTCTTCGTAAACCTTAATCCGAATATATTCCTAGCATCCTCTGATGATCGATAATATTTCCTAATAGTATTTGATATATTTTGTGCCCTGAAAAGAGTTAGCATACCAACTACACCACCAATAGAGCCTAAAGTTTGAGCGATAGTAGAAAATAGCCAGTATAGGTCTTGATCAGTCATTTTGTTTTCCTCATAGTTTAGAATTTATTCAAAATATGATAAATCCATTTTAGAGTCAACAAATTCCTTTGGGGTCGGGCCATGGCAACCGACTATAATAACTGTAAAAGAGGCTCAAAATAGACCCTAAAATTGTCTTAAACGACTCTTTTTGGCCCCCAAAAGGACCTTTTAAGCTAAATCATATTTTCAAAAAAAATCATTAAACCCTCAATTTTGCACCCAAAATGGTATGTTTAAGACCAAAAAACAGCTGTTTTTAAAGCTCTTTTTACAATTTTTCAGACACTTAGCGTGGCCCGACCCCAAATCTCAATCATGTTAATAAGTCTCCGTTATGCTTGCCCAAAACATGTTTTTCCAACCAATCATCTATTATCGTTTTATTAGAAACTTAATGAGCCTACCAAAGAGTGCTATTAAAATGATGCAAGCACCTAAAATGGCAATTGGGACAACAAGGGCTACACCAACCTGCAGCGTAAAGAGTAGCAGTGGTACTACGACAAATAAAATCATTCCAATTAGAAAAAGTACACCAAAGCCAGTCAAAAAATCTGTAAAGAAGTCCAACATTGGACTCTGACTTTTAGGGACTTTTTCTAAACTATGCATAGATTGATGTTCGTTAATTTCGTCATCAATCTTGAGGTCTTTGTCATTCATAGTTTTAGGCCTTTTATGAATCAACCCGATCCTTCAGTTCCTTTCCACACTTGAAATACGGCAGCTTCTTGGGTTTAATCTGAACCTGTTCACCTGTCTTAGGATTTCTGCCGGTGTACGCTTTGTATTGCTTGACATAAAATGTACACAATCCACGAATTTCAACCCTGTCACCGGCTGCAAGAGCATCAGCCATCTCGTTAAAAAATAGGTTCACAACAGCATCAGCTTCTGGCTTTGTAAGTTCGGCTTCTTTTTTTAGGGCTAATATGAGATCTGCTTTGTTCATGGTGTCCTCCTGAAATGTTAATGAGAATTTCCTTCGTGTCTACAAAATCCAAGATAAGACTGCTGTTCCGAATATTTACAGACATAACAACGTTTGTCAAGAGGTGGTCAGGCACAATGCCTTGTTTTCTTTAATCATCTTGACATTTTTCTTGAGTGTGATAAGTGAGTCATGAATCATTCTGTGATGTCCGTTCTGTTAGTTACCTATCATTTGTTTGTAACGATTTGTTTGAGGTAGTTAGTCTCTATATTATATTTAAGTTAACTCCGAAGGGATGCCCAAATGAACAATCAAAAACTTGCGGAACAAGTAAAAAAGAAAAACATAATCGATATGGCAGTTGGCTTTACAGCAATGATGCGTTTTTGCCAAGAAGGCTCAGGAGACTCCATCAAAAAAAAGCTGGAAGATTCATTTGAAGGTCTTGAGCAGATCAATACTGATCAGGACTTTGATGAGATGCACAGAGATTTTTGCCAATGGTTTATTGAAAATATCAGGTTGGCGAAGAGTGGTGAGCCACCATCATACGGTCATGCTGCAAAGATTCTGGACATTGCTCTCAAGGTCTACATTTATTACTGCAAAATGCCAACCTCAGCAAAAGCTGAAACCCTAATGCCCTTGCTAAATGGGGCAATTGATACTCCAATACTTCGCCATCTATTTAAGAAACTGAAAGATACTTACAAGGAGCCTTTTTCCCCGAGTCTATGGACAATAAAGATGATAAATAAAGAAGTCTATGATTCATTGCAAAAAGTAATTCGTTCGGATATCAAAGATTCCTTCGAAAGCAGCATACTGCCTGTTCAGTATGACGACATTATGTGGAGACGCTTAAATCGATAACCAATAAGGACAACTAATTGCCCTGAACTCAACTTTTCAGACACTTAGCGTGGCCCGACCCCAAAGCTGGCATCTTTCTCAAACGCGATTTAATCTTTTGTTATTCTTGCTAATAGTTCTCCTCTTGCAATAACACCTCCTACCCATAGGCTTAATATATGTCCTTTAGTGGGAGTACGGATTTTTTTTCAGAGAAATCAGGAAAACTGATTAAATTTCCCAGGTAATCTGTTTTTTTTCCAAGCTGTTGGAGATTAGGAATAAATAATCCGCTATTCTCTGCTTTAACTATTCTCATTTTATCATCATCTATAGGTATTGATTTGAATTTATGAGGTTTTGAAAGATTTCCTGTATGCCTTAGAAAGCTTTCTATTATTTTTAACCCTTTGTTTATATAATTATGAGTTATTCTTTTTCCTTCACCTAATTCGACAGTTATTGCTTTTATGTTTCTGTCTAGAAGACAACCTACCAGTGTGTTATCAAGAGGTTCTTTTCTTAGTAAAATAAATGGAACATCAAGATGTGCAATCAAATCATGGACATCAGAGTATCTCCCTTCATATAATCTTGCTTGAGGCGTGTCTAGAATGTTATCATTACCGTTGTGAAGATCTAATACACAACCGCATCTATTAAGTATTTTGAAAATATTGTAACACATTTTTTCTGTAATTACTCCATCATTATCTTCGGGAACGCACTGCAAAACCCCGTAGGTAGCTGTTGGTGAAGCCGCGGGTGCTCCAGTACTCGTAGCCGCCGTGGAAGAAGCGGAAGGACCAGGCCGACGACGGACCGATGGTTTCACCAGACCACACCCACCATCCGGTAGTTTTCAGCAAAGGTGTCATGTTGCGCTTCCCTGCCCCCGGCTTATATAAGGTTTCAAGTTCCTTTTTCGTCGGCATACGCCAACCACCGCCGGAAACGGTAAGATTCTCAACCCATTTTTTGGCATCGTTCCAGCTTGTATCCTTGTCAGGCCCAGCAATCCATTCGAGCCCGGTATTTTTGTCGTAAACAACTCCATTGCCATAGGCAATGACAGCTCCAGTGCAACCAAATAAAATTACTAAGAGCAAAAGATCAATAAGAGAGTACTTTCCCCTCATATTATCCTCCTTTCTTAAACATTACGGTCTACAGTTGCTGATACTCTTGCCTCAACCGATAGGCAACATCAGATTAATAACATTGAAGATTAGTTAAGGCAATCGCAAATATTTTGGGCTTCGTTTTTTGATCGGTGGAAGGCCGGTATCATGCATTGGGTTAACGTCGCTCTTCAGCGGTCGCGGCTTTTTGCGATCCGCTGAAAGAGCATGTTATAGTTTTCTTTTTTTAAATCGGCCATCCTTCTTTTAATTCATATCGCCCTGCTGGATCAAAAAGACTACCAACATTTTGTTCTTGATCCCATTGGCAGTTTATATACGGCAATGGGTTTTTCTCAATATCCTGCCATTTTGTATTCTCAAAATCATATTTGAGCTTTTGTCTAGATTTTAAGAAATTCATTAACGATTTTTCTAACTTCATTTTTATCGGTGAATTCGAATTCAAAGTGCACCATAACCCCATAAAAGGATTCTGAGCTTATGGGGCTTCTCAAAACATTTTTTCAATCAAAATCCTGAAAAGATAGAGCAGAGGGGTGATGCCTTTTTAAAGGCCTCCGATGGGGGCAGGGCGAAGCTTGAATTTGAAGGTGCTCTGTAAAAGCATAGGTGACGTTCGTGCAGAACGTGTTTTATCGCTGCACGAACGTCACGGAATTTCCCCCGGGCCTTCTCCGTCCGGATGTTCTACTTCCTTGATTTAATTACTTTACACGGATTGCCGACGGCAATGCTGTAGGGTGGTATGTCTTTGGTCACGACGCTGCCGGCGCCGATTAAACTCCCTTTGCCAATGCGCACTCCCGGAAGAATGATAACACCCATGGTCACCCCCACATCCCTTTCGATATGCACCGGCTTTTTGATCCAGCCCTGACCGTCGATGCCCGCGTCAACATTATCGATAATATGGTTGGCAGTGTGTATCATGGTTCTTGGGCCGAGTCTGCTGCCGTCTTCGATAATCAACCCCCCACACAGGGTGCATCTGAATACGGTTCTACCGAACAAGCTATTCGAGTACATTGCCTGTGGCTTGCCAGTCATTAGTTTTCCACATGAGGCACTTAAGCGCTTTCTGGAGACACACCGCTTAGGTCTCGTTATTGATGCAGTATCTGGATTGACTGAACGGTTGCGGGATCCAGGAATGGCCGCCATACGGGAAAATGTCCGGGCACACCGTTGGGATTTCACGGTTGAGACAAATATTGGATGCATTGTAAACATGTATTTGCAGTTATGCGAGGAAACTGCTTCTTTGGCCACATACGGGCATTGATTAGAATAAAAGCAAGGTATCTTGACCGCCTGCTATTATCACACAACACGGGGACTTTTCGCTTGCACAACCCGTGATAGGAAGAAGGCCTTCCTAAAGTGTTTATTTAAAATTGCCAATGCATCGGATTATGTCACTTAATATCTCTTCCAATTGACCATGCATCCCCAATCTTTTCCCCGATGCCATGATACGCTTTCGATGAAAGTGCTAATATAATCGGTTTGACCTTTTCAATATCAGGATTTCCATTTGCATCTGTTACACTCTCATCAACCTTGACATCAATGATTTCACCGATAAACTGGGTATGTAATCCGATCTCGAATGTATGCAGGAGTTTACATTCTAAAATAAAAGGGAATTCCTTTATATACGGTGCGTTTACCAATTCACTTTTTACAGGTGTAAGACCGGTTGATGCAAATTTGTCCACTGTTTTACCGGATACCAGGCCAAAATAATCCGATTCCTTAACATACTTTTCAGAAGGAATATTTACAGTATATGCTTTGTTTTCCACAATACTGCCATAGCTGTATGTTGCTTTTCTCAGTGATACTGCGACACATGGAGGCTTAGAGCAGCAAATCCCTCCCCAGGCGACGGTCATAACATTTGGTTTTCCTTTTTTGTCGTATGTTCCCACAATAAGGATCGGAGCGGGATAGACGATTGTTTTCGCACCAATTGACCTTTTCATTATTGACCTCCATGAGAAATGAATAAAAGATAAAAGTATACGCGCTACACTTTTTCTATGGAGCTGGCATGCTCCGCCCTTTGATTTTTCAAAACAGCCCTTTAAATTATTAAAGACCTAACAGACGAGAAGATCGAAAGCAAGACAACCATTTTTTTTAGATCAGGTCGAGCATGCCTGCAACTATTTTCAAAAGGCTCGTGAATGAAGAGTGCGATACGCATCCGGAGAATCATACCGCAAAATCAAGCAAAAGTTTAGGATAAAGGGAAGATACCAGGATCGCATCTTAATTGCTAATTATTTAAATATATTAAAAATGTGCTCGTGGCGAACTTTCTTCCTTTCATCTACCAAAAATTGAAGGCCAATATTTTTTCGATTTACAAACGAAATATGCTATGATTCAAAATTAGGAGCAACAAAAAGGAAAGGGTATGCAAAGAAAAATTGTCTGCTTTGTGATATTTATTATGCTGGCGGCGATCCCTGTCCATTTTCCAGACACTTAGCGTGGCCCGACCCCAAATCTCAATTTGTAAAATGCAGATAAAACAACGCGAAATCAATAAAGAAGTCTATCAGGCTTGTATCAATGAGGGATATCCGGAAATAGTCTCCAGGATCATCGCCGGCAGAACAGGTGAGTTTAATAAAAACATATTCACCCATTCCTCTGATTGTGTCGTGCCGGCAAAAGATATAGCTGACGTCACGAAAGCTTCACAAAGAATAGTAGATGCAATTCAAACCGATCAAACTATTTTGCTTTTTACCGATTATGATGTCGATGGTTGCGTTTCCATGGCGATCTTACATGGAGCTTTACATGATGTTTTTGGGGTTAAGAAAAGCAACATTCAAACATTAACCGGACACAGAACCGAAGATGGTTATGGATTAACTGATACTATTGCCGGCAAAATAAAAAAACTCCAACCTGATTTAGTAATAACGGCAGATGCAGGGATTTCAGATGGCCCCAGGATTAAAAGACTGGCAAAGGCAGGCATAGATGTAATTGTTACAGATCATCATATATTACCAATGGAAGGAATCCCCAATAGCGCCTGCGCAGTGGTAAATCCACAAAGGCAGGATTGTCAATATGACAATAATATTGCCGGATGCGGTGTTGTATGGCTTTTAATGACTGCCGTTGCCCAGGAATTGGATTGCAGCATGGATCAAAAACGAGTCCTTCACAGATTTCTTGATTATGTAGCACTTGGAACTGTGGCTGATCTTGTCTCTCTTGCATCTCCTATAAACAGATACTTTGTAAGGCAGGGACTTGCATTCATGAACGAGCAAACAAGAGAATGTTGGCGTATCGCGCTAAATGGGCAAAAAGCAAATGTGGGATTTTTGGGTTTCCAGTTGGGGCCCAGAATTAATGCCGGCTCTCGTATGACAGGAGAAGCAAACGCTGCGATTGAATTTTTAATTAGTAAGAATACAGATAAGATATCGGCTGCCTATCAACAATTGGATCATTGTAATTATAATCGCAGAAAGATTGAAAAGAGAATGTTTGATGCAGCAAAGAAACGGGTTAATAAAGAAAATAATATTTTTATCGATTATAATGAAGGTTATGATCCAGGGGTTCAAGGTATTGTTGCAGGCAAACTGGCAGAAGCTTTTGGTATTCCCGCAATCATGCTTGCGGATATAGGTGATGATCTCGTTGCAGGTTCAGGAAGATCAGGTCAGTTCCTGCATATCAGAGATGCACTGCAATCTTTTGATGATAATTATCCGGGAATTTTGGTATCGTTTGGCGGTCACAGGGCTGCTGCAGGATTAAAAATTCACAAGGAAAATATTGAAATATTGCAAAAGGGGCTCAGTGATACCGTAAATACCCAGCTTGCAGATCAGGATACTACGCCATACATCAAAACTGATGGCTCTTTAAAAGGTCATCTTAATTTTGGCACCTATTACCAGGTTGAAGCTCTAAATCCTTTTGGAATAGGTTTTCCTACTCCCACATTCAATGATGCAATGACGGCAACTAATGTCAGAGTAGTCGGGAAAAATCCAGTTCATCTTTCCATGAAACTTGATGGTATTAAAGCTATACAATTTTATGCTTTAGATAATCCCGGAGATCCATTACAAATAAATTCTAATGATAAAGTAGAAGTAGTTTATACACTCAGTATGGATGAGTGGCAGGGCAGAAAAAGCTTGCAACTGATAATAAAAAGAATATCAATAAAAAGTTAATGATAATTCCATACGACAAATTAAGCACGGAAGCACTGGAAGCACTCATTGAGGAATTTGTCACTCGTGATGGAACCGACACGGGATATGAGAAAAAATCTCTTGAAAATGATGTGGCAATGGTAAAAAGACAGTTAAAAAGAGGCGATGTAGTGATAGTTTTTGATCAAAGTACAAATACCAGTAATATTGTTCTAAAAGATCGTTTAAAAGAATTTCTGCCAAAGTGATTGCAAAAGATATTGTTACGATAGATGCTTAATTTTTATTTGGGGTCGGACCACGGTAACCGACTATAATCACAGTAAATGAAGCTTAAAATAGGCCCTAAAATCGTCTTAAACCGCTTCTTTTGACCCTAAAAAGGACCTTTTATTCTATTGTTTATGTCCAGATATTATCCTACTCCAAAATAGCCTTGACTATTTTGGAGTATGGGTTAATATGGCCATATGAGATATATAACCCCCCATGTTTTAGAAGATTTAAAGAAAAAGATGGTTTTTGTCGGCGGTCCCCGCCAAGTTGGAAAGACCACCCTCGCCAGGAAAGTCCTTTCGCAGAATTATCCTGAGGGCAGGTACTTTAACTGGGATTATGATGAGGACCGCCAGGATATTTTGCAGAAGAAATGGAGTTCAGGTAATGATCTATTAGTGTTCGACGAATTACATAAGTTCCCACGCTGGAAGACATGGATTAAAGGGATTTATGATGTGTCTCACAAAATGCATTCTTTCCTTGTAACCGGATCAGCCCGATTAGATATCTACCGGCGCGGCGGCGACTCACTAATGGGTCGGTATCACTACTGGCGATTACACCCTTTCACTCTGGATGAAATCCCGAATGGCATTTCTCCAAAGGATGCATTTGACCGCCTTATGACAGTTGGTGGTTTCCCGGAACCATTTCTAGAAAAAGATGAGCGTACCGCCAGACGATGGCGGCGGGAGCGGTTTGATCGGGTTCTGCGTGAAGATATTCGGGATCTTGAATCCATCCGCAACATCCAGTTGCTCGGTATGTTTCTAGATGCGTTGCGCCATCGTGTGGGGGGAAAAGTTGTCCTATCTAATATGGCCGGTGAACTGCAGATTTCACCCAAAACCGCAAAATCCTGGCTTGAGGTATTGGAGCGGATGTATCTTGTTTTTAAGGTCCTTCCCTTTACGAAGTCTCTTTCAAGGGCCGTATTAAAACCGCCGAAAGTCTATTTTTTTGATAACGCTGATGTGCTTGGCGATGAAGGAGCCCGGTTTGAAAACCTTGTGGCGACATCTTTATTAAAACGACTTAACTATCTGGAAGATCGTGATGGGTATCGTTACGAATTGCGATACATCCGAGATAAAGAAGGGCGTGAAGTCGATTTTGCTATCATAAAAGATGGCGATTTGGAAGAACTGATAGAAGTGAAATATTCCGATGAAAGTATTTCCAAATCATTATTATATTACACCCGCCGTCTGAACCCCAAGAGAGCCACACAGCTTGTCGCCACATTAAAAAGATCTTTTGATAAGGGTGGGATAAAAGTGACAGATCCGATTTCCTATTTTAACTCGAATTTTTATTCAGCGGGCGTTTAATACTTTCACCTACAACTACACTAAAAGAAGGTTATTATGAGTACCAAGAACTTGTCAGGCGCAAGCAGTATGGTCAAATCGTTAAAGAGATCACCAGGTCGAATCAATACTTGGTTGTCTCGTATGTTTGCACGATTGCTGTCCGCCTGCTCACCGAGGAGTATGACAGTCGAATATCCCTACAAGTTGCCGGCTGGTAGAAGGTGGTTCTACCCTAAATGAGCGTAAACAAATCGGGAAGGATGTTTTATGTGTTTAATTTGTCAGCAATTTTGTAAGTTAAAATGCATCTTCATAACTCTTCTATCAGTGAGATATAAATTTTAGAAAAAATCCTTTACATATATTTTGAGGCACCATATAGGATTTTAAAAGTCTTAAATAAAAAACTCAGCGCGTTACTGGATTTACAGTGCCAAAAACAAAAAACAGGAAATTTCATTTAATCGAATTATGCTGGCAATTTTATCTTTTTTAAAGGAGGAGCTATGGACGTAGTAATGCTTTCACGGCTGCAATTTGCGACTGCAACCATGTTTCATTTCTTGTTTGTCCCCTTTACGCTGGGATTGTCGTTCCTGGTGGCAATCATGGAGACCAAATATGTCAAGACAGGGGATGAAACTTACCTTCGAATGACGAAATTCTGGGGTAAACTGTTTTTAATCAATTTTGCGTTAGGAGTTGTCACCGGAATAACCCTTGAATTTCAATTTGGAACCAACTGGTCACGCTACTCAGCCTATGTGGGTGATATATTCGGGTCACTGCTTGCTATTGAAGCAACCGTTGCTTTCTCTCTGGAATCGATCCTCATCGGTGTCTGGATATTCGGATGGAGAAAATTGTCTAAAAAGGCCCATGCTGTGGTAATGTGGCTGGTGGCCTTTGGCGGAACCCTCTCTGCGGTCTGGATTCTCATTGCCAATGCATGGATGCAGAGTCCGGTGGGATTTACCATCCGCAATGGCAGGGCCGAACTGGTCGATTTCTTTGCTATCATAACCCAGAAATTCGCTATTCTGAAGTTTATCCACACGGTCAGTGCATCCTATGTGCTCGGTGCGTTTTTTGTTATGGGTGTCAGTGCTTATCATTTGCTTAGAAAAAAGAACATTGAATTCTTTACCCGATCATTCAGAATCGCCTTGGTGTTCGGATTGATTTTTTCTTTTATAGTGGTGATTATCGGTGACTTGAGTGGAGTGGTTGTTGCAGAAAAACAGCCGACCAAACTGGCTGCCATGGAATCCCTATGGGAAACGACGACCAGAGCTCCGGTTTACCTCTTTGCCTTGCCTGACGAGGAGAATGAAAGAAATAAAATTGAAATCGGCGCCATTCCCGGCATGCTCAGCCTCCTTGTATTTCACGATATCAATGCAGAAGTAAAAGGGTTGAAAGCCTTTCCCAGAGAAGAAAGACCACCCGTGCTGATTACCTCTTTTGCATTTAAAGGCATGGTAGGGCTGGGCTTTTACTTTGCATTCGTAATGATTATCGGCTGGTTCAAACGTAACCGCCTGGTTGACAGCCCCAAATTCTTGAAACTGATGCTCTTATCCATTCCATTGCCGTATATTGCCATAGAATTGGGGTGGATCGTGGCGGAAGTAGGCCGCCAGCCCTGGATTGTTTACGGTCTGATGAAGACTTCGGATGCGGTTTCGCCGGTAGCAAGCTCCCAGGTGCTGATATCTCTTATCGCATTTATCCTTGTTTATGGACTCCTTGGGGCAGTGGGCTTTTACCTCATTTTCAAATATGCCAAAAAAGGCCCCGAACCTGCTCCCGAGGCCGGGTCTGAAGCTGCTGCCGAGCCGACTGCCGCTTAACGGGCAAGGATTGACAAATTAATAGATCTTTAGTCTTAAATCATCAATATTCAATTGTATTTGGGGGTTAAAAATGGTTTTACAAACAATATGGTTTTTTATATGGGGTCTGTTATGGGCGATATTTTTCATGACCGACGGATTTGACTTCGGAATCGGAACCCTTTATCCCTTCATTGGAAAAAGTGATGAGGATAAAAGGATAATGATCAATTCCATAGGACCGCTCTGGGACGGTAACGAAGTCTGGCTGATTACTGCGGGCGGTGTTACATTTGCGGCTTTTCCTACTGTATATGCCGTGATGTTTTCATCCCTGTATTCGGCCTTAATGCTTATACTCTTTTCCCTGATCTTGCGCGGTGTTTCTTTTGAATTTCGAGGTAAGGTGGATGATCCGCGCTGGCGAAAAATCTGGGACACATGCATTTTTATCGGCAGTTTTACACCGGCCCTTCTCTTTGGCGTGGCTTTTGCCAATATTTTTCAGGGAATTCCTATTGATCAAAACGGCCTGTACCATGGAACCCTGTTTACACTCTTAAACCCATATGGACTTTTGGGCGGCGTGCTTTTTGTGTTCCTTTTCCTCATGCACGGTGCATTGTGGCTTGCAATCAAAACAGTGGGCGAACTTCATGAAAGGGCTGCAGCCATAGCTAATAAACTATGGCCGCTTGAAGTAGGGGTGGTAGTAATTTTTTTGATCTGGAGTAAGTTCTCCACAAAACTCTATGATAACTACCTGGCCCATCCTGCCTTTTTTCTGGTTATACTGGTAACGGTTCTTGCTCTTTTGGGTATAAAATTTTTTCTGGTGAAAAAGGCATTTTTCAAGGCATGGTTCGCTTCTGCACTTACCATAGTCGGGGCTACGTTTTACGGTTTCATCGGGCTCTACCCCAACATGTTTCCGTCAAGTATTAATGCCCGATTCAGCCTTACGGCCCACAATGCATCTTCCAGCCCTCTTACCCTGAAAATCATGCTGATTGTGGTAGTAATATTCATTCCTATCGTAATTGGATATCAGATTTGGGCATATAATCTGTTTAAAGGGAAAATTACGCCAGAGGATCTAACCTATGATGAGGCGTATTAAATTGTATCCATACTTAAATTCACATGAAACGTTATTTTGGAGCATAATTTATAATGAGTCCCCGGTGTATACGTACCGGGGATTCCATAAAATTAACTGACTAAAGGAGGAAAAAATATGGAAAATAAAGTTCTTGATGCTATGAAAAAGGCAGGAAAGCCTGTCCGGCCCGGTGAGGTAGCAAAGATGTTAGGCGAGGATAGCAAAGAAGTCTCAAAGATAATAAGCGGACTTAAGAAAAAAGGAAAGATTATATCTCCAAAAAGGTGCTACTATACACCCAGCAACGAATAGTCACTTTTTACCTGAATCTTGCACAAACAATCTTGAAAATTTATAAAATAATAACATTTTTGAATATCAATAAGAGTGGCAAGCTGTTGTTTGTCATTTGCTCCAGAAGCACTTGCAGGTATGTTCGTTGCAGCAAGGGCGCATGCTGCAGCAAGTCCTCCTTTTAGCAAAGATCTTCTGGATATTTCTTTTGCCATTATGACCACCTTTTACATGCAGTATGCTTATCTAACTTGCTATTTCAGGGATAGACTCTCTTTTTTGTCCGGCCCGCTACCAAGCGTTTTGTCATCCACGTTATGGAAACAAAGAAGATTCAAAAATAAATTAAGGAAGGAAAGAAAATAGAATAGAACTCATGTTTACGAATCTTCTATTGATTGCTAAGGGTTCGCGCAAAAATAACTTCGCAGAATTGGCGCTCAGATTTGGTACAGGTTTGGCTGATCCGAGAGAGCAAAACCACAGGAAGCGGTGGGGGGAATCGAATACAATTATTCTCCGTCAATTTCTTCATCTAAATAGGCTTTTACAGTTTTTAAGTGGTATATTAAAAATAACACAATTAAAATTCCAACAATAATTGCGGCCCATTTCTTCACCAGATCTATCTGGACGTACTGATTGATATGATTTATAAGATTATTACCGATCAGGGCATATATGAGAATTGAGCTCAAAGTCCCGCTAAATACGATTAGAAAATTATTAATCGCCTTGTAATTGAGAAGATATCCAATAATCGATCCAATGACCGGGCCGGTCATGAAAAATGGAAGCATTACGAACAAGAAAAGTCCTATAGACCCATATTTTTTAATATTAGTTTTTTGATCTTGCGCAGCAAGTTCAGCCTGCTTCACCGCGCTACGAAATAGTTTCGGCTGGATGATATTCCGCATGATTAAAACCACCATACCATAGGTAATAAGGACAATAACAACTTCAAGAAAAAAATTGTATGAGATCGTATAGAAAAGAGAAATGTCAGCAGCAAGGCATGCCGCAATACCCAAGGCTCTCCCTCCCATTATATGAACAATTGCCGTAGAAGATAGGATTTTATAAAGACCGAAATTTGTAAAAAGAAGATACAATAAATATAAACAGGTTAAGAAGGATAAAATCAGCCCTATTAATAAAATCTTAACTTCTGCCAGATCAAAGCGATCTCTAACGAGAGACACTAATTTATTTAATCCTTTATAGCCCAAGGAAAAAAGTTTTTTTAAATATATCATAATGACTCAAAAGTCAGCCTCTGGCTGAGTGCATGTTTTCTCGGACAAAAGAAATTTTTAAGGCGACAGAAACCGCTTATACTGTTTTATTTAAGGGATTGTCAATTATTTACACTCTTTTTTTAAATTGATATTGAACCGCTTCATCCGGTTCCAGACGGTGACCCGCGATACACCCAGGATCCGGGCCGCTTCGGATTGGTTTCCTCCTGCCTTTTCCAGAGCCTCGACAAGCTGTTTCTTCTTGATTTCTTTATGATTATTTGGCGTTTTCTTGACTCCTGGCAGGAACTTTTTCGCTTGAAAAATTGCCGGCGGCAAATGGTGCGGCTGGATCAGGTCCTCCTGGCAGGTGACAAAGCTATATTCAAAGGCACTCTTTAGTTCTCTTACATTTCCCGGCCAGGAATGTTCCATCAATGTGTCCATGGCGTCACTACTAATGCCTTGAATGTTCTTACCACCTTTGAGTTGAATTCTCCTGAAGAAAGACTCTGCCAGGATGGGAATGTCCTCCGCCCTTTCTCTCAAGGGGGGTACGGTAATCGGAATAACATTGATTCTGTAGAAAAGATCTTTCCTGAAAGCACCTTGATCGACGAGCTGCATCAGGTCTTTATTGGTGGCTGAAATTATGCGTACATCAATGTGAATGGGTTTATTGTCGCCCACCCGTTCGACAACTTTTTCCTCCAGTACCCGCAGTAGTTTTACCTGGGTCGAAAGCGGCAAATCACCGATTTCATCGAGAAAAATATCTCCATTTTTAGCGGCCTCGAAGCGTCCTTCCCGGTTCTGGTAAGCCCCGGTAAACGCCCCTTTAACATGCCCGAACAGTTCACTTTCCAGCAAAGATTCGGTCAGGGCCGCACAGTTGACCTTTACAAAGGGGTTGCGTTTACGTTTACCAACGTCGTGAATGGCTTTACTTATCAACTCTTTACCCGTGCCGCTTTCACCGAATATAATTACCGGAGCATCCACTTGGGCAGCATTGTTAATCAGGTCAAATACTTCTTGCATGAGAGCAGAAGCGCCGAGCATTCCATGGAAACTGTCTTCTGCCTGAAGCTGGCGCCGGAAGGCTTCGATTTGAGTATCTTTTACAATGATTTCG
>PVMK01183552.1_pt1 | contig 20533 bp, 20 predicted proteins | sample 1853481 | NCBI WGS metagenome assembly PVMK01 (sample SAMN08533507, study PRJNA380276) | Marine sediment metagenome, whole genome shotgun sequencing project. | reverse complement strand
ACATGGCGCGGATGCAACTAGGTATTAAACGAGTTACGCCCGAGGCTATTGCTAAATGGAAGCAGGAGCGAGGCTATGATAAGCCTCTTGTTTTTAATAGTGCGGAGGAGGGTGCGCAGAAATTTATCCGTACTATTTTTTTTGAGAAATCAGCTGCAATGTTTGCCTTTAACTTTGGTCGCGCCGATGACGGGCGTGATATTGCTCATGAAATAAAAACACGCATGTTACCAAGCCTTGCCATCGCACTACCGGTATTTCTTCTAGGGCTTGTTGCCTACATTACATTTGCATTGGTCATGGTGTTTTTTCGTGCTACCTACATCGATTTTTGGGGTGTAGTATTGTGTGTTGCACTAATGTCTATCTCTAGCCTGTTTTACATAATTGGCGGACAATTCCTTATTAGTAAGCTATGGCATTTAGTGCCCATTTCTGGCTTTGGTAGTGGATTAGATGCGAGTAAATTCTTAGTGCTACCCGTGGTCATAGGTGTGATTAGTGGCGCCGGTGCAAGTACCCGCTGGTATCGCACCATTTTTTTGGAGGAAATGGGTAAGGATTACGTTCGCACTGCACGTGCTAAGGGCCTACCAGAAACTATCGTATTATTTAGACATGTACTCAGGAACGCCCTGATTCCAGTACTTACAGGTGCTGTGGTGGTAATCCCACTCCTCTTTCTTGGCAGTCTTATAGCTGAATCATTCTTCGGTATTCCTGGTTTAGGTAGCTATACCATCGACGCCATTAACTCTCAAGATTTTGCCGTGGTGCGAGCTATGGTTTTTTTAGGATCATTTCTTTATATCATTGGGCTGATATTGACTGATATTTCCTATACGTTGGTTGATCCAAGAATAAGATTGGAATAATATTTTTTTACAAAAATAACCATGCCTTTCAAACCCGTTATTCTTTGGACTGATGCACTTATCTATCTTCTATTGGTGTTGGTGATTATTTTTGCTTGGCATATTCGGCGTAATGAGCACCTTCTGGTCCCTTGGCGGCGAGTAGGCCAGAGTGCGAGTGGCATGATGGCACTTATAGTGTTGGCATTATTTGTTTCTATTGGATTGCTAGATACAGTGCATTTTCGTCCTGCTATAGAGAACAACAGTAGTACCAATATTGAAAAAATTTATGGTGTACAAGTGCTAAGTTTGTTTGATGTTATTGCCACGCCATTACGTAAAAATGTTGAGAAAACTTATTCTGCGCCATTTGCAACACATCTTTACACTAGGGAAACAATCGAACTTTCAGAAGGTAGGCAGGTGCGAGAGTTTCCTCGTCTAAAATTTGGTGGCGCACATTTAGACAACCCAGAAAAACAATTCACCACCGATGTAACTTGGCGTGCTGTGGTGGGTGTAGGATTTGGACTTTTTGTTTGGTGCGTATTTGTAGCTTCGTTGGTCATATTATTGGCATACCAGAGCGGTAAGAAATTCATACAGACACTTTTTGCTATTTTACGTAGTGAAACGGAGGTTCCTTGGAATGCAATGTTTATAATGCTTGCGCTGATACTTTCATTGCTCGGTTCTGCTCTGATGTTGTCTACTCATTACCACATTTTTGGAACTGATAAAGTAGGGCAAGATGTGTTTTATCAATCACTTAAGAGTATTCGTACCGGTTTGGTAATCGGCACACTTACTACACTGATAATGCTGCCTTTTGCGCTTCTACTTGGGATTATGGCAGGGTATTTTCGAGGGTGGGTTGATGATGTGATCCAATATATTTACACCACACTAAGCTCGATCCCCAGTGTATTACTGATTGCAGCTGCAGTGTTGATGATGCAGGTATATATGGAGATTCATCCCGAATTTTTCGATACAATTGCTGTACGTGCCGATCTGCGCCTACTATTTCTCTGTATCATACTTGGTGTTACTAGTTGGACTGGTTTGTGTCGTTTACTACGTGGAGAAGCCTTAAAGCTGCGTGAAATGGAATATATTCAGGCGGCCCATGCGTTTGGTGTCTCCCACTGGCGCATAATCAGTCGCCACATTCTTCCAAATGTGATGCATATCGTACTAATTGCTACAGTCATGGATTTCAGTGGACTCGTTCTAGCTGAAGCTGTTTTGTCCTATCTTGGTGTTGGTGTCGATCCATCTATGATTAGTTTTGGCACCATGATTAATGCTGCACGTCTGGAGATGGCGCGCGAACCAATGGTATGGTGGGCGCTGCTCTCCTCCTTTAGTTTTATGTTCACATTAGTATTAAGTGCTAATTTGTTTGCCGATGCGGTACAAAATGCGTTTAATCCACGAATAAAAACATTGTCATTTGTTAACCGAAAAGTTGTTTCGCAGTAGTCACATAGATAAATCAGAAACTCAACCTATCGCATTAGAAATTATAAGTTCCAATCGTCTATGGCTTCCTTGCTACAAATTGACAATCTTGAAACTATTCTTCATACCGGCGCAACACCGGTACGGGCTGTAGATGGACTTACGTTACAGATTCTTAAGGGTGAAACTTTCGCATTACTTGGAGAATCTGGATGCGGTAAATCTATGGCTGCACTTTCAATGATGCGGTTGCTACCGGAAGTGGGCGAGATAGTCTCTGGCTCTGTCAGGTTCGGTGGTGAGGATTTACTTCTAATGCCAGAGACAGCCATGCGTCGCATTCGTGGTAAGCACATCAGCATGATCTTTCAGGAACCAATGTTGAGCTTAAACCCGGTGCTGACAGTGGCAGAACAGATTGGAGAAGTGCTAAAGCGGCATTTTAATTTACAAGGCGGAATACTACAAAAGCGTGTTCTAGAAATATTGAGTCAGGTAGGTATTCCTGACGCAAAACGACGTATGGCGGAATACCCCTTTCAGTTTTCCGGCGGAATGAAGCAACGTGTGATGATCGCAATGGCGTTAGTTGGTGAACCTGAACTGTTAATTGCTGATGAACCTACTACTGCGCTGGATGTCACAATTCAAGCTCAGGTACTAGACCTTATGCGTGATTTGCAGCATCAAAAAGGCATGGCGATTCTGCTCATTACTCACGACCTTGGAGTGGCGGCGGAAATGGCGCATCGTATAGCAGTTATGTATGCAGGTGAGATTGTCGAGATGGCGGAACGTGACGATTTCTTTCGTAGCCCAGCGCACCCCTATTCTCGGAAATTGTTTGCTGCATTACCGAGTAAAACAAGGCGGGATCACGGATTAGCAGTAATTAGTGGAAATGTTCCATCACTGTCAGGTAGGTTTATTGGTTGTCGTTTTGCTGATCGTTGCGACCAAGCCTGGGACTTGTGCAAAACGATTGCACCAGAATGGAGCGAGGTAAATGTGGGTCATCAGGTGAGATGCCACCTTTATGGCAAAGATGCTGTAGCTAAGGTTCAGGATCAGGTTAAAGTAAAAAAAGCGGATTCTCAGATAATTTCCGTACCTCAAGCTTCTACTGTTGATTCAAAATTATTGTATGTCACTAATCTTGAGGTTCACTTCCCCATATATAAAGGTCTGATAAGGCGCGTGGCTGGTCATGTCAAGGCAGTAGATGGTGTATCACTCACTATTTCATCGGGTAGGACACTAGCGCTGGTAGGTGAATCAGGTTGCGGTAAAACTACAGTAGGGAAAAGCATTCTACAATTAATTACGCCCACCGCAGGTAGTGTGCGCTACGATGGATTGGAGTTGGTAGGACTTGAGCGTAAACGATTGAGAGGAAAGCGAGCCGAATTCCAGATTATATTTCAGGATCCGTATTCGTCACTTAATCCTAGAATGCGTATTGTCGACATCATTGAAGAAGGCATGAATGCGCTAAACACTCAAGATGATAGTGAAGTAAGTAACGGAGTGCACCAATCCAATTTTTCAGAAGGAGAAGAGGTGGATGCGTTATTACAGCGTGTTGGTTTACCACCGGAAACCAAATGGCGCTATCCACACGAGTTCTCGGGTGGTCAGCGCCAAAGAATTGCTATTGCTCGTACTTTAGCAGTTAATCCCAGGCTTCTAATTTGTGATGAGCCTACAAGTGCGTTGGATGTTTCTGTACAAGCGCAGATTCTAAATTTACTCAAAGAATTACAACATAGTCTGGGACTCGCATACCTGTTTATTACCCATAATATTTCAGTTGTAGAATACCTTGCCGATGAAGTTGCAGTAATGTATCTGGGGAGAATTGTAGAACAGGGGAGTGTAGTTGAAGTACTGGAAAATCCTAAGCACCCTTATACTCGGGCATTGCTGTCGGCAGTGCCAGTAATTGAATTCGAATCAAAGCGAGAGGTTATTCACTTGCATGGAGACTTGCCTTCGCCAGTTAATCCACCTTCAGGGTGCCATTTCCACCCTCGTTGTCCTAACGCCATGCCTCTGTGCTCTAAAACTTATCCAGAAGCAATTGAATTCAGTGCAACGCACTCTGCGCGATGTTATCTTTATGAGCAAGGTCCTGTCCCTTAGAAATATTGATTTGTGCATCAGGATATGGCCGATAAACAATCCATTTTGAAGTCACTCATCAACGCAAGCATCTACTGTGTAAAATATAATGGTGTAACGTATGCAGCTTGGCTCTAAATTTCACTGAAATGGGTATAACTTAGGAAAGCTAGAAGTGTATTTATTTTCCAGGGTACTAAAATAAATTTGATTAATTTATCAGATCTTTCTGGATAGGCGGGTAGATATTTTTGTAAGTACTACCTGAAAAGGTAAATTGATACTAGGAATGTAAAATGTAATTTAAAGCTTACGAAATGATCTTGTAGCAAATCTTATCTTGGAGCTGATTGTTAAATACATTTAAAGTGGTAGTTAGGATTTGTGGTTGCATTAGGTTTTAATATCTGCTTTGCACGACGTTTTGATTTTGCGCATTGTGCTTCGGCTAATTTTCTCGCTTCTTTTTCATTATAGTCTGAGGAGTCGACTATAACAGACCCGGGATTAGCATTAGGTACTCTATTTACAGTTTCGTGTGCGCAGCCCATTAATATCGAAATTACCAATACAGCCATTAAATTAATAATTTCTTTCCGCATGTTTCTCATGTCTCTATGATCGCTATTCAAACAGTCTATTAAATGCTCTTAATGGTAGTTTACCTATGTGTATTAGGGAGCCCTAAATTTAGATATAAATATTCAAATATTCCTCGAATATTGAACTTCTACTGGTCTACATATAATGAGCGATAAAAGTAGCCCATAAATGCTTGTATACAATAAAGATGTACACAAAACACAAACAAATCATATTTTTGCAGAAAATAGTTTCAAAATTATCTTTATTATAGCTATTGTTACTCTAAAGTTATAGAAGTACATTCCGATAATAGTATTTGAGATTCTTATCTCTGCACTGAGATTAAAATATTGAACACAAACCTAAAATTCGAACACTCGGGTATAAACTATGCATTAAATGCTCACGACTTTGTTGTCATTGAAAAATCGAGGTTATTTCGTGATATTAGTTTAGAGTCTATCGAGTATCTCCTAAACATATGCCAGGTGATAGAATTTACTCCTGGAAAAGAGGTGCTATCCCCAAACAAGTTCAATAGTTGTATTTACGTTGTGTTGACGGGACGTCTAAGTGTGCACTTAGGTAATCCAAGCTTTTCGCCGCATATTGTGTTTGAGGCTGGTGATTGTGTCGGTGAAATGTCTATTTTGGATGGCAAACCAGTGTCCGCATATGTGATTGCAAAAGAAAAATCCAGGTTACTGATGATTCACCAGGAAGCACTGTGGGCGCTCATCAATATATCGCATGGGGTTTCCCGTAACATACTCTATATCCTTGCTGGTCGTATGCGTTACAATAATAATGCGCTGATAACCAGTGCCAGAATACAGGTGGAGTCGGAGCGCGTAGCCATGACCGATGGACTTACAGGCTTGCATAATAGACGTTGGCTTTCTGACTCATTCAAGCGCCAAATGCATCGTTGTGAGCTTGATAAGCTTCCATGCACGGTAATCATGTTGGACATTGATCACTTCAAAGAAGTAAATGACCGATATGGCCACATCGCAGGTGATCGTATTCTGTGCAGCGTAGCACAGGCGCTACTTAACACAATGCGTCCAGCTGATCTTATCGCTCGCTATGGCGGGGAAGAATTCGCGTTATGCTTGCCTGATACGTCAATCAAAGATTCCAGACTCATCTCAGAACGGTTGCGCATATCGATTGCTAATACAACGACTACCTTTGAAGAAGGAAAGCTGTTGCCAGCGGTTACTGTTTCTCTAGGCATTGCTCAGATGCAGCCTGGACAGACGTTGGATTCACTTATCTCGGCTGCCGATAGTGCTCTTTACCGTGCTAAAGCGCAAGGCCGTAATTGTATTTCCGAATAATATCGGCTGACATCTGATCACTGTGAGATAGGTAAGAGTGTGGCTTTCACTTAAACCTGATTAGAGTATGCCTTATATTTCTCACCAAAGTTAACTCCTCCAGTCAAAACCTAGTATCAGTCTAAGGAGTTGAATTGTCTGTAGAAAAATCAACTAAAGAAACAGTTGTGCTCGTGCATGGATTGTGGATGCGCGGTTGGGTTATGACATTGTTGGGATTGCGACTGCAACGCTGTGGTTTTCATACCGTTGTTTTTTCTTATCCTTCCATGAGTAATTCGCTGTCACAGAATGCCCTCCTTCTCTCAAATTTTGTGGCTGGTATAGCCGCATCACAAATACACTTTATCGGCCATAGTTTAGGTGGTCTTTTAATAATGCAGATGCTAGCAGAATGTCCTGATCCACGTGCCAGACGCATTGTACTAGTAGGAAGCCCTTGTCATGCTAGTTATGCGGCAAACAAGCTAGCCAGAATGGGGTTGGGTCGTTATCTGATAGGTCGTGGCATGCTACAGTGGTTGAAGCAGAAGGTACCGGAATGCGCTGACTGGTACGAGGTGGGATCAATTGCTGGTTGCAAAAGTTTAGGTCTTGGTAGACTATTAGGCGGCTTACCGAGTCCAAATGACGGTGTAGTGGCAGTTGAGGAAACACGGATATCAGGTACACGTGACCAGATTGTTCTCAATGAGAGTCATTCTAGCATGCTTATTTCTACTGGCGTCGCACATCAGGTATGCATGTTTCTGCAACACGGGTACTTTTTTCATAATCCGGAATAGTAATAGCTTTGAAAATTTTGCACACATTATCACTCTTTGTAGTTATAAGTCTTGCCTTCTGGCTTGATGGCTGCGCTAATCTTCCCTATTATGCTCAGGCCGTAGATGGTCAGATAGATATCATGCGCCGAGCTCAGCCGATAAATATGATTGTCGCCGACCCAAGTGTTGACAAAAAATTAAAGCACGCTCTATCCAAAGTTGTCCTACTACGTGAATTTGCCATTCGCGATCTGAAGCTTCCTGATAACGAAAGCTATACGAGCTATGCAGATTTGAAGCGGCCCTATGTGGTTTGGAATGTGTATGCTGCACCTGAGTTTTCCACCGAACTCAAAGAATGGTGCTTTGTGGGAGCAGGCTGTGTAGACTATCGTGGGTTTTTTTCTAAGGAAGAAGCAGAACATTTTTCGGAAGAGCTAAAGAGTGAAGGCTACGACGTACATATGGGTGGTATTCGAGCATACTCTACCTTGGGTTGGTTTGATGATCCTGTACTCAATACCTTTATCGGCTATTCTGAAATAGAACTCGCAAGACTAATTTTCCACGAGCTTGCTCATCAGGTGGTCTATGTGCAAGATGACAGTGTGTTTAACGAATCCTTTGCTACCATGGTCGAACAGGAAGGGGTAGGCCGCTGGTTAGAAAGTAATGGTACAGCTGAACAACAGGGCGCATATGATGCAAAACAGAACAGGGAAGCTGTTTTTATCAAGCTAGTATTAAAATATCGTAATCGTTTGAAAGAATTATTTTCCTCTAGAGCGAGCGACTCAGAAAAACGTGTATCGAAGCTACATATTTTTTCTGAGTTGCGTAAAGAATTTGCCCAGCTAAAGGTAGCTAACTTTGAGTTTAGCAGCTATGAAAAATGGTTTGCACTACAGCTAAACAATGCGCTGCTAGCCACAATTTCAACTTATACGCAACTTGTTCCCGCATTTCGTACATTGCTTATACAGCAGGGTGGAGATATGAAACGTTTTTACGATACCGTCAAGGGGATCAGTAAGTTGACTGAGAAAGAGCGGAATTCTACATTGAAAGTGGACGGGGATCTGCGCTGGGATGCTGCAAGGAAAATAATACAGGCGGAGCCTATCTAATTAGAGTTTCAGTTAGATAACATAGTGAAACTACACATGGAGTCTTCTAGTAACATTACTCTGACAAAGCCCAAGCAACATCATAATTTAATGTTTTAGACATATTTTTGTAATCTAATTTCAAATTTCTACATGGTTTTTCTGCGCGCTACAATAACACCATCTCGAGTTGGGTTGATAAAAGCGTCAAACTCAGGGTCATTAAAAATTAACTGGTTATGTTCAATAATTGCTTCTGTCCAGCCAGGAACGATATCAACATAATTTTCCACTGCTACTCGTCCATGCCAAAGTACATTATCAGCAATGTAGAGCCCCCCAGGACTAATTTTATTTTTAGCAAGATGCCATACTTCTGGGTATTGGCCTTTGTCGACATCGTTATAACAGATATCAAATAGTCCCTCAGTTGTAGTGAAAATTTCTTGTGCAAGTCCGACATGAAAACTAACTCTATTCCATAAATTTGCTGAGTTAAGATATTTCTCAGCTTTTTCTTTGTTGAGAGGGTCACCGTCGCTGCAAATCACTTTTCCTTCTGGACCTACAGCTCTTGCAAACCAGTAAGCTGAATAACCGTATCCGCTACCAAACTCGAATACACGCTTGGCATTGGCGGTTTTTGCCAATGCTTCAAGAAAAATGCCTACTAGACGACCAATAATAGGAAAATTATTATTCTTCGCCACTGTTTCCATTTCAGTAAGAATCGGATGATCCGTTCGACCCACTAAGAGGCGCATGTAGTTTTCAATGGCAGGATTAACCGGAGTTAAAACATTTGTATTCGACATGGTTGGAGATTGCATATTAACCACTATTGTCTCCTCAAATAATAAAGCGATTTTGATTGTTCCTGTATATGAAGTTACGCCCAGGATGATGATGAGTCAATATGATTAGAGGTCTGGGCAAGATCAGGACCAGGAATTTGGTACTGTATTAAACACAAATCGTAAGTCTTTCGCAGAATATTTATTAAACCAAGGTGGTTAGATAGCAATGCTAGGATTTATGAAGGTCTAAGAAATCTTGGTCTACCTTAGTGTTGCATAAGCAGATGAGAACAATAGCATTTTCCTATTAAATTGCCAAAAAATTGTGTGTACGTGATCTAGCTGTACTCACGAGTGTGACAGAATATTGCAGCAATTTACAAATCATATTCTGAGTAATATTTGTGTAATGCGTCCTGTAATCTTTTCAATAGTGTGACTTTCTTCACAGAGTATTGTGTGAAGATCTACTAACCTACGCTTGCAAATAGGTAAATAAGACAGAAATATTAAGTAGTCACTATAGATTGAATATACATCCATGCAGGCACTGGTTAATTGTTGATCGGCCTTTAACATTTTTTAGAGCCGGGAAAACCCCAGTTGTTTTTAAGTGTAGGGAAGGCGATGAAACATATAGTTCAAGAAGTTTTACTAGTATTAATTATCACTATTATTAGTGTAATAGCTGCATTATTTATTGCACATAGTGTTCAATCAGAGACGCTGCATCAGAAAGATACATGGAGCCATTATTCAAAAGGCCATTTCACAATACATAATAATGGTGACAAGGCAGTTGTAGATAGCGAGTTTAATGAATGAATGTAGAGAAAAATGGGGAAGGCATATTCTATACAACAGTAGTCTACTTATCTCAGGCAGGGAAAAATTTTCGTTTTAGTAAAAGTAGCACAGATTCATACAGTAACAATTTGCACGAATACACTCAAGAAACTCAGTACTCAAATCTCAATAGTGGGTTCTAGAAGATAAGATATTTCGAATCATTAAATTGATTCGTTACACAGTTGTTTTATAAACAGTACGCTTGCAATTAGTTTACGGGAAGGGGATCTCGGTGATATTTTTGTCAGTTAGTATTGTTCTCGAATAAGAGTGTATGGAGATTCGTTTCGGTTACGTTGAATAATTTTTCCAGGGCCATATTCAACCACATGATCATTTTTCAGAATTACAGAGTAATCTGTTCGATCCCAAGAAAAACCACTGAACACAGACCAACCATTGATCAGGAGATCGGTGTAGAGGAGAGCTTCATATTCACCATTGCGATGGAAGCCATCAGGGTTGCCAACGACACTTACGACTTCCGATTTAGTCAAACCTTCTCGAAGGTCTTTCATTTTTCCGACAGTAGCGCACGAGGTTAGTAGCAATGTAGTGAGTAAAGCAAGAATAAGGAATTTCATAAATTGGGCTCCATAAGGATTATTGAAGATATATGTGCCATGTTAGAACTAAATTTTGTAAATGTACCAGATTCAAAGAATCTTTTTCATAATTTCGTTTTCAATATTTTACGTCAGGTCAACTAAATTCCTCCATTAGTATTTTGTCCATAGATTATTCGATATAGTACTGGTAGTATCAGTAGAGTCAGTGCAGTAGAGGATAGGACACCCCCAATCACAACAGTTGCCAGTGGACGTTGAACTTCTGCACCAATGCTGGTAGCCAAGGCCATGGGGATGAATCCAATGGCTGTCGTTAGCGCTGTCATTAGTATCGGGCGTAGTCGAGTGATGGCTCCAGTTTGAATAGCGTCATCCAGGGCGTGACCCTCTTTTAGTAGGTTTCTGATAAACGATATCATCACTAGACCATTTAATACTGCTATACCTGACAGGGCAATAAATCCGACCGCAGCTGAGATGGATAAAGGAATATCACGTAACCACAGCGCAAATAATCCACCTGTGAGAGCAAACGGAACCCCTGTAAATACTAGTAGTCCGTCCCGAAAGTTCCTAAACATTGTGTAAAGTAGAGCAAAAATAAGTCCGAGAGCAAGTGGGACTACAATTTGGAGACGTTGGGCAGCGGTTATAAGTTGTTCGAATTGTCCGCCCCATGTTACCCAATATCCTGGGGGCGGCTGTAATTTCTCCCTATGAGCGTCTTCTGCTTCGTTGACGAAAGAGCCAAGGTCGCGACCGCGCACGTTTGCAGTGACCACTACTCTACGTTTGCCATTTTCCCGGCTTATTTGATTAGGTCCTTGGACTAGATCAAGGTTGGCCACCTCACCTAAAGCAACATAGGAGGGATGAGCCATCATGGGAATACTTGTAATACCATCCGTGCTAAAAGCCGGGAGTCTGATCGGCAAACGCTGAGTGCTTCTAATATTGCCACGTAATGATTCAGGCAAACGTACTTGCAGATTGAAACGACGATCTCCATCGTAGATAATCCCAGCAGTTTTCCCACCAACAGCAATGCTGATAGCATCCTGCACATCAGCTACGTTTAAACCATAGCGCGACATTTTTGCACGATTCATATTAATAGAAAGTACTGTCAATCCAGTGATCTGTTCAGTTCTTACATCTGCAGCACCAGGAATAGTTTTAAGCAATTCTTCAATTTTGTTTCCTAAGGAAAGCAGGGTATCTAGGTTATCGCCAAATACTTTTACTGCAACATCCGCTCGAACACCTGATAACAATTCGTTAAAACGCATTTGTATTGGCTGAGTGAAATTCATACTTATTACCCGGCACCTTTTGTATCGCTTGCTCCATTGCAGTTATCAATTCCACCTTGCTGTGGTGTGGACCCGTTCCATTCTGACTGGGGTTTGAGAATAATAAAGATGTCGGCAACATTCGGTGGCATCGGGTCAGTCGCAATTTCTGCAGTTCCAATCTTCCCAAAAACTCTGTCTACTTCAGGAAAAGATCTGATGGTTTTCTCCAACTCACTTTGCATTTCAATTGCTGTGGTCAGACTCGTCCCGGGAATACGAATTGCATGGAGTGCGATATCTCCTTCATTGAGACTAGGGACAAACTCGCTTCCCATACGGGTTGCTAGCAGACCAGAGAGCACCATAATAACTACAGCGATTGTTATCGTAAGCTCCTTATTTCGCATTGCAGCATTTAGTGCGGGTACATAGGCTTTTTTTGCCCATACTACAGTTGTGCTTTCTTTTTCTGTCACCTTACCAGAGAGAAAAAGTGCAATCGCTGCAGGAACAAATGTTACGGAGAGAATCATTGCTCCTAATAATGCGGTTACGACTGTGATGGCCATGGGGTGGAACATCTTTCCTTCTATGCCGGTCATTGCAAGGATAGGTAAATAAACTGCCATGATAATGAGCTCGCCATAGATTAAGGCACGGCGGGCTTCCTTAGTGGCGTCAAAGACTGCCGAAAATCGTTCATTGCGGGTTAATTCGCGTCCTAGCTGCACCTGCATATTAGTGATACGCCGGACACTATTTTCAGTAAAGACAATTGCACCGTCCACAATGAGGCCGAAATCAAGCGCACCCAAGCTCATTAGATTTGCACTTACATGGTTAGCAACCATGCCGCTAAAGGTAAATAACATTGAAAGTGGGATGACCAATGCAGCAATGAGCGCTGCACGCAGATTGCCCAGAAACAAGAGTAGTACCACGATTACCAGCGCAGCACCTTCAACCAGATTGGTCGCGACAGTTCGAATAGTTTTGTCCACCAGAATGGTACGATTATAGACAGTGGTTGCAACCACGTTTGCAGGTAGGCTGCGATTAATCTCCGCCATTTTCTTGGCGGCCGCTTCAGAGACGGTGCGACTGTTTTCTCCGATCAGCATATGCACGGTACCCAGTACCACTTCCTCTCCATTTTGGGTAGCAGCACCATTGCGCAGTTCCTTACCAATCAGAACATCGGCAACATTCTTAATGCGCACCGGTACACCACGGTAACTGCCCAGAATAATCTCCCTAATCTCATCCAGATTTACGACCTGTCCAGGTACCCGAACTAGTAATTGTTCGCCACTTTTTTCGATATAGCCTGCACCCACGTTAAGATTGTTGCGCTGTAGTGCAACGACGACATCTTGTAGTGTTAATCCGAACGAAATGAGTTTTTCCGGATAGGGCGTGACATGAAACTGTTTAACAAAACCACCAATTGAGTTAACCTCCGTTACGCCTTTGACGGTACGCAACTGTGGTTTGATGATCCAGTCTTGAATTTCTCGCAAGTCGGTTGTGGTGTAGATTGTTCCGTCCGGTTTTTTAGCACCTTCCTCAGCACTGACTGTGTACATAAAGATTTCACCAAGACCGGTAGAGATCGGCCCCATCTTGGGTGCGATTCCGGCAGGAAGCATGTCTTTGGCTTCCTGAATCCGTTGATTTACCAGTTGCCGAGCAAAGTAGATGTCAGTGCCATCCTTGAAAATTACTGTGACCTGAGACAATCCATAGCGTGAAATGGAGCGAGTATATTCGAGATTGGGGAGGCCAGCCATGACTCGCTCAATCGGGAAGGTCACGCGTTGCTCAGCTTCCATCGGTGAATAACCGGCTGCCTGAGTATTGATCTGCACCTGTACGTTGGTAATATCTGGCACGGCATCAATGGGGAGCCTCTGGTAGCTATAGACTCCGAGCATGGCCATTACGATCACCCCTGTCAGGACAAACCAGCCTTTGTGTATGGATATGCGTAAAATATGATCAAACATAATTATTTTTAGCTAGTTTCTTGGGGTTATCCTGTAGGCATTTGGGTGGCTATTCTGCCTAATGGTCATGAGATGCACTGTCCTTGCCAAGCTCAGCCTTGAGAATGAAACTGTTACCTGTTGCGTATTGCTCTCCCGGCAGAGAACCCCTTTAACACTTCCACCATTTTTCCATCGCTACGCCCCAGTTCTAGCGGACGTATTTCGAAGATATTCCCCGTAGCGGCCAAATACCACCGACCAGTTACGTATCGCCTGAATAGCATCCATTGATACGGCAACTGGCACCTGAATTTCCTCGGTTGCCAGTTCTGCGTTTACAAACATACCTGGGCGCCATCTGCCATCTTTATTATCAAGCTCAACACGTGCCGTGGCGGTACGGGTTTGCTGCGCCAATCAGCGTGCTGATATAGGTTATTTTCCCCTCGCCTACAACATTAAACGCCGTTGCCTTGATCACTGCTTTTTGTCCTACCTTCACAATACTCAGGTCTTTCGGGTAAGCAGTGATAGCCGTCCAAACTGTTGATACATCGGCTATGGTGAAAATATTTTGGTCTTCTTTGAGTGTTCCACCTAGTACGATAGCTTTAGAGATGATGAGTCCGGAAATCGGGGCGAGGATCTCGAAGCGGGCTAGATTTTGTCCTGAGTGACTTGATTCGGGTTGTACTCCAAGTGAGCGCAATTTTACTAAGGCGAGATTTAATTTAGCTTCAGCTTCACCCCACATTTCTTGAGCAGCAAGATAATCTTGTTTAGCAGTAATTTTCTCTTCCCATAGTTGTTTTTCTCGTTCGAAAGTGATTCGCGCAAGTTTCAATCGTTTCTGAGCAATCAGGTATTGGCTACGTAATTCAGCCAACATGGGGCTTTCAATCACCGCCAATATCTCACCTTTTTTTACTTGTTGGCCAACGTGACGGCTAACGGATGTAACCATGCCCGGCATACGTGGCACTACTTGTACGATGGTGTGATGGTTAAATATGATTTCGCCCGGTAGTGTAATTGTTGGTTTGATCGTTGCTGGGCTGGCGGTAATTATCTTGATGCCATTACTCCTCAAGGTAGCATCTGGCATCTTTACTCGCCCTTCAATTTGGTCATAGTTCCAATAAATGGTTTTACCATTTCGTTCGGCGGCAATTACCATTTCGAATGAGTGAGGTTCTTCTACCACCTGATCACCAATTAGATAATTGCTTTCAGGGGCGAATCTGAATAACTGTGCTGGCGCACCAAGCCGTGTTAGTGTGATGCCAACTTTGGCTTTGGTAGGAGAAAGCGGCTTACCATTTTCGTAGAGGTAGAGGCGAAACTGCGGTGGAGTACCTACTTCAAAGATCGTTACTTCTACACCGAAACCGTCTGTTGTAAATAATTTCCCTCCTCTGGATCCCCTACCAGGTACGGATTGCGTCTTGCCTTCTTTTTCTCCTGATGCACTCTTAGTTGTTGCTGCTTTGATTGCGGTATCGACTGGGGTATCAACTACAGTGGGAGAGACGTTTTTGTCCCAAGTAAGAATTAACCACCCCAAGGTAGCCCCGATTGTAATTACAAAAATTATTGACCTTAATTGAGTTTTATTCATGATCTATCTCTTAATCTTTATTGCTACCAATACTTATCAGTTGATCCTCAACTCTATCAATTGGCGAGGCAATCAAGCGCTCGATTTCATTAATCAAATGATGGTAATTAGCAAGTGCACGGATATACAGAACTTGGTTCTGGAACAGGGTGCGCTGTGCATCAAGCATTTCTAGGAAACTAAATCTGCCTAACTCGTAGCCTTTATTAGCTATGTCGAAAGAACTTCTGGCTCCAGGTAATACTTCATCATGCAGTACTTTGATCTCGTTCTGTGCTGCTAACAAATCCTCATAGGCCCTTACAAGCTCGGATCTGAGCTGTAAATCAGTTGCTGCTTGCTCATCAATAGCTTTGCCCATACGCTGATTTGCAGTTTGCAGGTTGCCTTGATTCAGATCGAACAATGGGATAGGTATGGATACATTTACTATGGCTGTTGTCTCATATGGATTACCCTGTGTGTATTGCCTGACACCGGCACCAACCGTGATATCCGGAATACGACGCAATTTCTCAATTTCTAATAATGCTTTATGCTGCTCAATATTTTTTATGCTGCGGAGAATGATAGGGTTTTCATGAATGCGTTGTTCTAGCACTTCAAAGCTTGGTATCTCAACACGTGATTCAAGGTTTCCTAGTACCTTTTTGAATTGAGGGGAGGGGTTTCCCCATAGCAGCGATAGTTCCTTTCGTGCTGCCACTAGATCTCGCCGTGTTTGCTCAAGTTCAATGCCGGTTGTGGAAAATGCTACCTTGGCCTTGGTTTTCTCTATGGGGGGTGCTTTGCCAGCTTCAACACGCTTAGTAGCTGAGTTCACAACTTTCTGTGCCAGCTGTATGCTTTTCTCTACAAGCTGTAGCCGTTCTTGTCCTGCCAGTACTTTGGTAAACACGTTTGCTACACGAGCAATGAGCTCTAAGCGCTTGGATTCATAATCTTTATCCGCCAGTTCCTGGCCTATCGATGCGGCATTTATCCGGGCAGAACGTTTCCCGCCAAGCTCGATTAATTGGCTGAACCGAATCGTTGTAAATTGTGCAGTGCGGGAGTTAGGGCGCTTATTGGCGTTGATATCCTCCGATTCGACAACTAATTCCGGGTTTTTATATTTTCCAGCCTGAATTTTTATGCCTTCCCGTGCGCGTACTTCTTTGGCAAAGGAGGCTAGTTCTGGGTTGTTCTGTAACATAAGATGTACGACGTCGTGCAAGGTGAGATCGTTTCTCTCATCAATCTGTGATGAGTTAGAGTGCTCCAAACTCTCTTCAAGAGGTGTGTTAAGAGCAGTTCCTTCTGCAATTGCTTGAGACGCGCAACCTAGTGCCAGAATAAGCAATCCGTCTAGTATCCAGCGTCGGGTGATCGCCAACAATAAGTTCAAGTTCATAAAAACCTCCACAAACCTTGTGTATTAGTGTCCGGAGTAATCGTCACAATTAGTATGATGAGTATGCCTGGTCTAACACAGATAAAATGCAGCAAGTGCGCTCAGCGGATAACGCTTGACGTTGTTTTTAGGTGAATTTAGTTCGCCTAGGCTACGTACAAGATAGTTTCCGGCGCAACTTGCAGATTTAGCTTGTGACGGTATTTCGTGGAGGACGAAGGGGTGGATCCGAAATGGAGTCGGGGATGAAGTCAGAAATAAATACAGCCAAAACATCTGAGCTGGTGGAAGCAGGAACGAGGAGGAGAGCGGTAAAATAAAAGGGTTGGTATTGTCCGGAAGCGTGAAGGCACAAGTGTGTAGCGGCGTCTAATTGGCTGCTATCTTTGTCAGCATCATGCTGATGTGCTTTTAGATGTGCCGTGGGATCGAGCGAAAGAATAGGGTGCTCGTGATCAAGCTCATGCGCAAACACCTCACCACTAAACGCCCAGCCAAATGCGTTAGTCAGCATACTAGCAAGTATCATAAACATAATGTAACTTCTAATATATTTGGTCATCTTATCTTGTGTCTTGTACATTCATTGCTAACCAGGATACGTACTCCTTTCTTGCATACTTATTCTATGATTAATGCTATTAACTATAGGATAGCATTGCTGAATCTCACTAATTTGTCAAGGTAGGAATAATGCATGTAAGAGTCCATGGAACGATTGTCGGTAGAAGAGCTAGCTCTAGTCATATTGTCAACCAGACCATGTCTAGACTCTGGACTGAATCTTCTGTGGAGCTAAGATCACTGTACTACTTGACAGAATGGAGCATTATTCAATGTTTTGCACTTGAGTGTTTAGCTGAGTTCCAGTTGAGTGTTTAATATAGGTTATAAACGGCATAAGCTTAGGATATCTTGAGAGCACACACCTGGGCTCATACTTTAAGATTTTGGGACTACACTTTTTAATTGACGATTAATTGTTGAGATGACCTAGTTTGGTTTGGGATACTACTCAACATTTTGCACTTGTTCACGCATTTGCTCAATCAATACCTTGAGCTCCATGGAAATTTTAGATACTTCTACGTCCACTGATTTTGAACCGAGTGTATTAGCTTCGCGGTTGAGTTCTTGCATCAAAAAGTCTAAACGTTTGCCAACTACCCCGCCTTTGATCAGGATTCGTTCAACTTCGTCTAGATGAGTCTGCAAGCGAGATAGTTCTTCATCCACATCAATCTTACTAGCAAACAGTGCTAGCTCCTGGCGAATACGATCATCGTCGCAATTTATCATGGCATCACTCAGCCGGACTGTAATTTTTTCCTGAAAGGCTGTCAGCAATGCAGGGATACGTGGTGATGCTTTCGTTGCTAATTGCCGCATTTTTGTCAAGCGTTCAAGTAGAAGCACCCTTAGTTTCTCCCCTTCACGGGCGCGTACAGCAGAAAATTCATCTAGAGCAGTTTGTAGCAGTTCTTTACAGAGATTGCATAAGTCCTCGGTAGGTAAAATATCGGTTTTTAGTATGCCAGGCCAGCGAAGAATATCTGCGACTCCTAGATTAGGTGAATCTGGTAGGGCAGTTCTCACAGTATGGTTTAATTTCAATAATCTTTGCAGCAAAACAGTATTAAGCTGTTGCATATCTTCATTACCTGATTGCTGATTGAAGCTTATATAGCAATCCACTCTTCCACGATTTAATCGAGCAACCATAATTTCGCGCATTGTAGGTTCCAGCGAACGGAATTTTTCAGGTAGGCGGAACTGAATGTCGAGATAGCGATGATTAACCGAACGCAATTCCAAATTCAGAGAGCCGTGGGGGGATTCTTTAGTAGCTACTGCGTAACCAGTCATGCTGTAGATCATGGCAAACTTATCCACTGACGAGTTCTTAATACGTTAAAATAATATTGTATGAGCTTACAAGTACCATTATCGCAGATTATGTTCACAATGGGAGCACACTCTAATTCTTAGATTTTTCTGATGACCTTTTCATAAATATTGTTCAAGACGGTAATAGAAAAGACACATCAGACCATACACCATCAAAAAGGTTTTCATAATTATGCGCCCAAGTAATCGTACTCCAGACCAGCTTCGCCCTGTTAAAATTACTCGTCATTACATTAAGCACGCAGAAGGCGCAGTGTTAATTGAATGTGGCGATACTAAAGTGCTGTGTACTGCCAGTACAAATGAAAAAGTACCTTTCTTTCTCAAGGGTAAGGGGCAGGGTTGGCTAACTGCGGAGTACGGCATGCTGCCACATTCTACTGATGAGCGCATGCAGCGTGAAGCCACCAAAGGTAAGCAATCTGGACGTACTATGGAAATCCAGCGTCTTATCGGGCGCGCGTTGCGTTCAGTAGTGGATCTGAAGAAGCTTGGAGAGCGGACTATCCAGATTGATTGTGATGTGATTCAGGCAGACGGTGGTACTCGTACTGCCGGCATTACCGGCGCATTTGTCGCGCTATATGATGCTGTGGAAAGTCTATTATGCCAACAGCTGATAGAAAGCACGCCGATACTGGATCATGTTGCCGCCGTATCGACTGGTATTTATCAGGGTACTCCAGTGCTAGACTTAGATTATTTGGAAGACTCCTCCTGTGATACTGATATGAACGTGGTTATGACCGGCAATTTTGGTTTGGTGGAAGTACAAGGGACCGCAGAGGGTTTTTCTTTTAGTAGGCAGGAGTTGAATGATATGTTGGATATGGCGCAGCATGGCATACAGGAACTAATTACAATTCAGAAAAAGGTGTTAGCAACAAACTGAGTTAGTTTGCAAAGATGAAGAGAATCGTTATCGCCAGCAACAATTCCGGCAAACTACAAGAATTTTGCCATTTGCTTGAGCCTCTGGGAATTCAGGTATTACCTCAGTCTGCATTCAATGTCACCGAAGCAGAAGAGCCTTACTATACATTCGTAGAAAATGCTCTTGCCAAGGCTCGTCATGCTAGTAAATACACCGGATTGCCTGCTCTGGCAGATGATTCTGGAATCTGCGTGGATGCCCTGAGTGGTGGGCCAGGAGTCTATTCAGCGCGCTATGCGGGAGAACCTAAATCAGATGAACGCAACAATCAGAAACTGATCGAGGCGCTAAGAATCCTGCCCGATCGTAATGCCCACTATTACTGCATTATAGTGCTGGTGCGCTTTGCTGATGATCCACAACCCATCATTACCGATGGAATCTGGCACGGCAGGATCGTTCTAGAGCCACATGGCGAAGGTGGGTTTGGTTACGATCCCTATTTTTCTCTTCCAGATCTAGGTAAGACTGCAGCTGAGCTTTCGATAGAACAAAAGAATCTAATTAGCCACCGTGGAAAAGCGTTAGCACGGATGACTGAGCGTATCAGGGAAGATACATTAAGTCATGTTTGAAAGTAATCGTAAGAATCTATCAGATTGCTGTAGAAGCTAAATAGAATCCTTTATCAGCTGGATATCAATTTTACTATGGCCGCAATAATTGCTACTTCCGACATGTTTAATTCTCAATCTCTGGGACTGAGAACGCTCCCGCCATTGAGTCTATATATTCACATTCCATGGTGCGTTAAGAAATGCCCCTATTGTGATTTCAATTCACACGAAATTAATGGAGATATCAGTATCCTGGAAGATGAATATGTGGCTGGGCTAACCAGAGACCTAGAAATTGCGTTACCTCAGATTTGGGGTCGTAGAGTAGTCAGTGTTTTTTTCGGCGGTGGCACGCCTAGCTTATTCAGTGCTCGATCCATTG
>PVMK01147473.1_pt1 | contig 20535 bp, 13 predicted proteins | sample 1853481 | NCBI WGS metagenome assembly PVMK01 (sample SAMN08533507, study PRJNA380276) | Marine sediment metagenome, whole genome shotgun sequencing project. | reverse complement strand
TGCCAGACCTCCCAGTCACCCGCCTTCTGCTCCTTGCTGATCTTGCCGAGCTCGTTGTTGTTGAGCAGGATGTGGTGATGTCCATGCCGTACTTGACTGCCGTGGTGAGCTCGGCGAGGTACTGGCCGAAACCGCCGTCGCCCGAGACCGAGATGACCTTGCGGCCTTGAAGAGAGGTCGTTCTCCTGGGTCGCGGCCCAGGCGCCCATCGCGGCGGGGAAGCCGAAGCCGATCGAACCGAGGTATCCCGACATGAGAACCGCCTGCCGCTCGCACTCGAAGTAACGACCGAACGAGTAGGTGTTGTTGCCGACGTCGACGGCGATGATCGCGTCAGCCGGCACCTGCCGGGTCAGCGAAGCGAAGATCGAGGCGGAGTTCACGCCCCTCCCGCGATCATCCATGACGCGACTCTCCTTCTCAGCACGCCAGATGGTCCAGCGCTTCTCGAGGTCGCTCCGCTGATCGACCGCGGAGATCTTGGTCTTCAATCGGTCCCTGAAGATGCCGCAGGTGACGCCGATCTCACCCCACACCGGCACGTCCACCGCGTGGAACTTGCCGAGGATCATGGGGTCGAAATCGACCTGGATGATCGGTTTCTTGGGTGTGATGCCGGTGTGGTTCGAGAAGCTGGCGCCGAAGACCAGCAAACAGTCCGACTCGTTCATCACCCAGCTGGCCACGGGGGTGCCGCTGCGTCCGAGGACCCCGGCGGCAAGGGGGTGACTGTCGGCGATGAGCCCTTTGCCCTTGAAGGTGGTGATGACCGGGCAGCTCAAGAGCTCGGCAAGCTCGATGACGCCCTCCATCTGGAAGCGACTGCCGTGGCCGACGATGATCACCGGCCGTCGAGAGCGGGCGAGCAGCTCCACGGCCTGGTCAACCGACTCCTCGGGAGGCGCGATCTCGAGGGCGGTGATGCGCCCCTTCGGTCCACCGGTCCGCGCTCCCTCTTCTGCGGGCATCTTGGGCACCTCGTCGGGGAAAATAATTTGAGAGACCCCCCGGTTGAGGATGGCGCTCTTGCACGCCAGGTTGACGAGCTCGGCGTGCTTGCTGTTAGGCAGGGCGGGCTGTTGCCACTGCGCGACCTTGCCGAAGGCGGCCTGGAGGTCGATCTCCTGGAACGCGCCCGGCCCGAGGACCTGGGTCTCGACCTGTCCGGTCAGCGCAACCACCGGCGAGCGATCGACGTTGGCGTCCCACAATCCGGTCAGCAGATTGGTCGCACCGGGGCCGGCGATCGAGAGGCAGGCGGCCGGACGACCGGTCAGCTTTCCGTATGCCGAGCATGCGAACGACGCCGCGCCCTCGTGCCGCACCCCGTAGTAGCTGATATTGCCCTGTTCTTCCTGGATGCGGAGGGCGTCGGCGACACCGAGGTTGGAGTGCCCCACCATGCCGAAGACGTGACGCACGCCCCAGTTGGCCAGGGTCTCCATCATCAGGTCGCCGACCGTGCGGACGTGGGTCTCGTCTTTGGGCATGCCCACCCAGACCCCGTCATCACGGACATCTACCTCGAAGGTCTCGACCCCATCGTCGTAGCCCGGCGCCTTGCCGGTGATCGGGTCGTAGTCCCAGCCGTGCCAGGGACACCGCAGGAGCCCGTTCTCGATCGACCCCTCGCCGAGCGGCCCACCCTGGTGGGGACAGCGATTGTCGAGCGCGCCGTACCGCCCCTCGTGGTGGGTCATGCAGAGCGTGCGGTGGTGACACGTCACCGGTTTGACTCGGCCATCCGGTAGCTCCTCGTCGTCGAGCACTTTGGTCCATACGAGATCTTTCTTATTTGTAGTCATCGATTCCCTACCTTCGAGAGTCGTTTCTTGGGCTCAGTCGAGGGACACACCGCCGTACCGAATGCCCGTCAGGTGCGCCATCTCGCGTTTCCAGGTCGTCAGATCGTCGACCGCAAGCTGGTTGAGATGCCTGTGGCCGCAGGCCCGCGCCAAGACCTGCATGAGCTCGGTCGAGGCGCGGAAGAAATTGTCGAGCTGCTCGGCGCCCTTGTCGATCTTCAGACGCCGCCGCAGATCCGGCTTCTGGGTGGCGATTCCGACCGGGCAATTGTTGGTGTGGCAGGCCCGCATCCCCAGACAGCCTATGGCCTGGAGCGCCGAGTTGGACACCGCCACCGCGTCCGCCCCCAGGGCCAGCGCCTTGACGAAGTCCGCCGGCAATCGCAACCCGCCCGTGATCACCAGCGTCACATCGCTGCGTCCCTTCTGATCGAGATAGCGTCGGGCCCGCGCGAGGGCTGGGATCGTCGGCACCGAGATGTTGTCCCGGAACAGCAGGGGCGCCGCTCCGGTGCCGCCACCGCGGCCGTCGAGGATGATGTAATCGACGCCGATCTCCAATGCGGCCTCGATGTCGCGCTCGATGTGCTGGGCGGAGAGCTTGACCCCGATCGGGATCCCACCCGTCGCCTCCCGCACCTCCTCGGCAAAGTCGCGATACTGGTCGACGTGCTCCCAATCGGGGAACCTAGGCGGCGAGATCGCCGCCTCACCCTCCGGGAGCCCACGAACCTCGGCGATTTTGCCCCTCACCTTGTCGCCCGGAAGATGGCCGCCGGTGCCCGTCTTGGCGCCCTGACCGCACTTGAAGTGGAAGGCCTGGCACATCCGGACCTTGTCCATGGAGTATCCAAAGCGCGCCGAGGCGAGCTCGTAGAGGTAGCGCGAGTTGCCGGCCTGTTCTTCGGGCAGCATCCCGCCTTCACCCGAGCAAATGCCGGTTCCCGCTAGCTCGGCACCTTTCGCCAGGGCGACCTTGGCCTCCTCCGAGAGGGCGCCAAAGCTCATGTCGGAGACGAAGAGCGGGATGTCGAGCTCGAGCGGTTTCTTGGCATTCGGACCGATCACCACCTCGGTGCCGACCGGGGCATCATCGAGCAGCGGGATCTTCGAAAGCTGGGCCGTGAGAATCTGGATATCGTCCCACCTCGGCAGCTCGTCACGCGGTACGCCCATCGCCGCCATGCGGCCGTGGTGGCCAAGCTTGCTCAGGCCGTGCTCGGCGAGATGCTGAATGTACTGATAGTGAGATTCTTCAGGACCACCGTGAAAGTCCTTGTAGAGGCCCTGATAGGCGTCGCGATCGTAGGGCTGCGGGTTGTTTGCTTCCCAGGCGGCAATTTCCTGCTCGTCAACCCAAACGGCGCCGTCCTCGACCCACGATTGGAAGCGGTGCAGCTTTTCCTCGGGGTTGTAGGAGCTGACCCCGGTCGTGTAGCTGTAGTCCCACCCATGGAGGCCGCAGATCAGGTCCTTGCCCTCGATGTGGCCGTCGCTCATCAACGCGCCGCGGTGCAGACACCGACCGTAGAGAACCGATACCTGCTCCTCGTCTTGCCAACGGATGACCACCAGATCGACGTTGGCAAGGAGGGCGTAGGCGGGTTGCAGCGGCTCGAGCTCGTTCCAATCGGCAATCCGGACTTTCTTCATGGAGTCCCCGTTTCGTTGATTTCCTTCCTGAACAACAACGGTGGCGATCACCGATTCCGAACTGCGGCCGCTTTCTCCACGATCTTGCCAGGTTTCTCGAGTAACTCCCGTAGATCTCAGTGACGGTTCGAACCAGCCGCGAAGCGGCGGCCTATTCATAGCCTGGGGCGTGTGCCCCAGGAACACGGCGCGAATAATGGAACAAGCCGCAAAGCGGCGATAGACACATAGCCTGGGGCGTCAGCCCCAGGAAGGCGGGCAACCCAATTCCTCAAGCGCCGAAGGCGCGACAGATCGCGGGCCGCCACTAGAGCTATGTGCCACCGTCATCGGCTGGACAGCCGGCGGCGGCATCTGTACCGTGTGCCGGCGTCCGCAGACAAGGAGCACCACTACATGACCACAGAGAACGCACTCAAACCGGAGACCCGCGACCGCGCGGAGATCTCCGAGATGTACACCTGGGACCTGAGCCAGATCTATCCCGGTTGGGACGCGTGGGAGTCGGGCCTCGATCGGCTGCAGGGGCTGATGGACAGCTACCAGGAGCTCAAGGGCACGCTCGGCGAGGGCCCGCAGCGGATCCTCGAGGCCAGTCTTCTCTCCGACGAGCTCGGTCAGCTCGCCTACCGGGTTTACCAGTACCCGGGCCTCATGCAGAGCCAGGACACCCGCGACAACACGGTCCAGGCCCGGCTCGGGCAGGTGCGGCTGGCGCTCGCCGCCTTCCACCAGGCCACGGCCTGGTACACGCCCGAGCTGCTCGAGATCCCCGAGGAGACCATGCAGGGCTGGCTCGACGAGACGGCTGAGCTGGCGCCCTACCGTTTCGGTATCGAGGAGAGCTACCGCATGCAGCGCCACGTCCTCGACGAGGACGGCGAACGGCTGCTGGCCTATGCCGCGACCTTCAACGGAACCCCGGCGCAGACCTACTCGATGCTGGCCGACGCCGACGTCAGCTTTCCGACCGTCACCCTGTCCGATGGCAGCGAAATCATGGCGAGCCACGCCAACTACTCGCAGGGCCTGTACACGCTGCGGGTGCAGACCGATCGCGAAAAGCTCTTCAAGGCCCACTTCACGGTCTACGACGACTACCCGAACACCTATGCCGCGATCTACAACGGGGTTCTGCAGAAGGATTGGTCGACCGCCCGCTCGCGACGTTACGAGTCCACCCTCGAGGCCAAGCTCGACGACGACAACATCCCGGCCGCGGTGGTGGAGAACCTCATCGAAACGGCTCGGAACGGCAGCGGTCCGCTCCAGCGCTACCACCATCTGCGCAAGAGGGTCTTGGGGCTCGAGCGCTACCGTTACTTCGACGCCTACCTGCCGCTGGTGGAGGTCGACTGGACCCTCCCCTACGACGCGGTCGGCCGGCTCATTGTTGACTCGGTGGAGGTCTTTGGCGCCGACTACCAGAAAACGGTGGGACGGGCCTTCTCGGATCGCTGGATCGACGTCTACGAGAACGACGGCAAGCGCTCGGGCGCGTTTTCGGCCGGAGTCTACGGCGTCCACCCCTACATGCTGCTCAACTATGCCGACACCCTCAACGACGCCTTCACGGTCGCCCACGAGATGGGCCACACCATGCACACCGTGCTGTCGCACGAGACCCAGCCCTTCGCCACCTCCTCGTACTCGATCTTTGTCGCCGAGGTGGCGTCGATGACCAACGAGTCCCTCTTCCTCGATCGCCTGCTCGCCGAAGAGACCCACCCTGCGCGGCGGGTGACACTGCTCCAGCACGCCATCGACGACATCTCCGCCGGTTTCTACCGGCAGGCGATGTTCGCCGAGTTCGAGCTCGAGGCCCACCGGGCGGTCGAGGAGGACCGCCCCATCACCGCCGAGGTCCTACAGGAGACCTACCTCGAGGTGTTGGAGGGCTTCTTCGCCGACACTCTTGACGATCAGCCGTGGTACCGCAACACCTGGGCGCGGATTCCCCACTTCTACGGCTCGCCCTACTATGTCTTCCAGTACGCCACCTCGAAGGCCGCAGCCAGCCTGCTCCACCGAAGGATGACCGAGGGTGACGAGGCCTCCCGCACCGCGACCGTCGCGTCCTACCTCGAGCTGCTGCGCTCCGGCGGCAACGACCACCCCGTGACCCTGCTGAAGAAAGCGGGGATCGACCTCGCCACAACCGAACCCACCGAGGCGCTGGTTGCAGAGATGGACGAGCTCGTCGATCGCCTCGAGGAGGAGCTTGCTAAGCTCGATTCTTGATGCCAGATGCCCGATGCCGGATGCTGGATGCTGGATGCTGGATGCCAGAAAATGGTAACTTCTCGCTGGGTGGGCGGGGATCCGGCATCTGGAACCTGGAATCTGGAGGATTTTCCGATGACCGAACTGACGCACTACACACCCCCCGACGCTGCTCACTGGTCCGGCAGGGTGGACGATCTCGACGATCGTGACGCCTTTCGCTGGCACCAGGTCATCGAGCCTCTGGATCTTTCAGCCCCGGTTGATCAACTCGCCCTTCAGACTCCCCGAGGATTCTGCCTCCTGGGCTACTGCTGCGACCAGGGAGTGGAGCTCAATCTCGGAAGGAAAGGAGCCGCCAGGGGACCGGAGGCAATACGGACCCAGCTCGCCAACCTGCCGGTCAACTTCCCGAACACCGTTGGTCTCTTCGATGGAGGGGACATTTACTGCCGGGACGGTGATCTGGATGGCGCCCAACGAATGCTGGCGGAAGCGGTGGAACGAATCCTCTCGTCCGGCTTCTTCCCGGTGGTTCTGGGTGGTGGCCACGACGTCGCCTTTGGCCACTACCTCGGGATTACGCGGCAACTCTCGAGCTCGAAGCGGCTCGGCATCCTCAACTTCGACGCCCACCTCGACCTGAGACCGCTGCGGCCGGCTGCGACCTCGGGCACTATGTTCACCCAGATCGCCGCCGAGTGTCGGGAGCGAGGCACGGACTTCTCCTACTTCTGTATTGGGGCCCAGAAGTCGGCCAACACGGTCAGCTTGTTCAGGGTTGCCGAGGACCTCGGGGTCGAGACCGTGCTCGCGAAGGACATGAATGATGCCGACTTGGAGCCGGTCAAAAAGAAGCTGGATGTCTTCCTTGCCGGCAATGACGTCATCTACGTGACGATCTGCGCCGACGTCTTCTCGTCAGCATTCGCGCCGGGCGTCAGCGCCCCGCAGCCCTTTGGGCTCCACCCTGAGACGGTCTTGCGCCTGCTCAAACACGTGCTGGCCTCGGACAAGGTCGTGAGCTTCGACTTCGCCGAGGTCTCACCTCGTTTTGACAGCGACGACAATACCGCTAAGCTCGCCGCCGTCTTTGTCTATGCGCTGGTCAACGCGTTGGCGCAATCGAGGAGCTGAAGTCAATGGAGATCTTGTCGGTATCGGTGACACTCTTCCTGATCATGGATGGCTTCGGGAATATCCCGATCTTCTTACCGATCCTGGACAAGGTGCCGGCAAACCGAAGGCGCCGGGTACTCGTGCGCGAGCTTCTGATCGCGCTGGCCGTAATCGTCGGTACAGTCCTGTGCGGCCGCTACGTCATGGAATTTCTGGGTCTGAGACAGGAGTCCGTGAGCATCGCCGGCGGCATCATCCTGTTCATCATCGCTCTGCGAATGGTCTTCCCAACGAGAAGCTTGCAAGGAGAAGAGGAGATCGATGGCGAGCCACTGCTCGTCCCGCTGGCCGTTCCCCTCATTGCAGGCCCCTCGTTGTTGGCTGTGCTTCTGCTGTTCTCCACCGCCGAGCCGGGACGACTGGTGGACCTGCTCCTCGCTGCGGGTTTGGCCTGGTCGGCGACGTTCGTCGTGCTGTTTGCATCGACGTTCCTGTTTCGATTCCTCACCAAGCGAGGGCTTGTCGCCGTCGAACGCCTGATGGGCATGGTTCTGGTCGCACTTGCCGTTCAGCTGTTCCTGGACGGCGTATCGAAATATTTGAGGTAGAGCAACCTCCGGATTCCGGATGCTGGATGCTGGATGCTGGATGCTGGATGCTGGATGCTGGATGCGACGAGAGCGTAGATTCGCGAGACGCCCTGTCAAGGGGCGGGTGGATCCAGCATCCAGTATCTGTAGCTAGCCGGCCTTGTGCTTCCTCGTGCCTTCATACATCTCAAACTTCAAGAGCCGGCATTCGATGGGGCCGTTGAAGAGCGGGATGCGGCGCGCCGCTTTGAGCCCAATGACCTTGGCCAGGCGCGGCTCACCGACCAGGATCCACGCGGTGGCGCCGGTAGCCTGCTTCTTCAGGCTGTCGCCGAAGCGCCGGTAGAGGCCGAAAAGCTTCTCCACCTCGCCCTGCCTTTTGCCATACGGCGGGTTGGCAACGATCACACCGCCGGAGCCCCACGGGAGTAGGAGATCAAGCGCGTCCCGCTGCTCGAGCTCGACCCAACGGTCCATCCACGCCGCCTTGAGGTTGCGCTGGGAGGCGCGGAGCGCCCGCTCGGCGCGGTCGCGAGCGATGATCGGTTGCGGGGCGTCCCGGTGGCCGTGGCTGGCCTCGTGCTGGACCTCCTCGAAGGTCAGCTGGTCGTGAACCCGCCACCGTTCGAAGGCGAAAGCGCGGTGGAGGCCGGGTGGGGTTTGGGTCGCGATCAGCGCCGCCTCGACAGCAAAGGTGCCGGTGCCGCACATGGGATCGAGCAGGGGCTCGGATCCGTCGTAACCCGCCAACAACAAGATGCCCGCGGCCAGGGTCTCGGCGAGCGGCGCGGGTCCGCCGCGCGGGCGGTAGCCGCGGTGCGACAGGGGCTCACCTGTAGAGTCGAGGCTGAGAGTCAACGGTTCCGTGTCCACCAGGCGCAGGTGGAGCCGCACGTCAGGGTTCTCGCGATCCACGTTCGGACGCCGGCCGCGGATCTTCCGCAGACGATCGACCACCGCGTCCTTCACGACCTGGCCGGCAAAGGTCGTCCTTTGGAAGCTACGGTGCTTGCCGACCACCTCGACGGCAAAGGTCTGTCCATCGGCGATGATCTCGTCCCAGGCCACCGACGCCGCGAGATCGTAGAGGTCGTCGCGAGTGGTGACGGCGCCGCGAACCAGCGGCGCCAGCACCCGCATCGCGGTCCGCAGCCTGAGGTTGACGTCGTACACCGTACGCAGATCGCCCGCGAACATCACGGCGCCACGGTCCGGCGCCACGGCATCCACCCCGAGGTCGCGCAGCTCGTCGGCGAGCATCTTCTCCAAACCGCGGGCGCAGGTCGCGGTCAAGGGCTGGGGCTTACCGAGCTCGATCATGGGCGCACACTACAGGGATGCGGGGGGGAGGACAAGCAACACCACGTCAGATTTCGAATTTCGAATTTCGAATTTCGAATTTTCCGCTCACCCACCAATCCGATATTTGGGGTGGTAGGGTTGGGAACCCGAGATATCAAAGGAGGCTTCCATGAGGCTGCTCCACACCATGATTCGCGTTGGCAACCTGGAGAAATCGATCGCGTTCTACACCGAGGCGCTGGGGATGAAGCTCTTTCGCAAGCACGACTACCCGGAGGGAAAATTCACCCTCGCCTTCGTCGGTTACGGTGATGAGGAATCATCGGCGGTCATCGAGCTGACCCACAACTGGGACACCTCGAGCTACGACCTCGGCAGCGGTTTCGGCCATATCGCCATCGGTGCCCCCGACATTGCCGGCGCCTGCGAACGCGTGCGCGACTACGGCGGCCAGGTGACCCGCGAGCCCGGCCCGATGAAGCACGGCACCACTGTCATCGCCTTCGCCAAGGACCCAGACGGCTACACCATCGAGTTCATCGAAAGGTAGGAAACTGCGGTTATCGAAATTGGTATTTCCCACCCACCTCTTGGTTTCAACGTGGGTGGGCGATGGAAAATTCGAAATTCGAAATTCGAAATTCGAAATCAGTAGTCGCTCGTCATGATAAACACCGGCGCGCCTTCGAAGCGGGTATACGTTGGCCTGAGGCGCTCGGTGTTGTAAAACTTACGGACGTCCACCACCTTCTTTCGGCTCGTCACCACTTCGATTGGCACGTTGTCGTAGCGACCGTTGCGGATGTTGACCAACCGCCCCGAGACCCCGTCCTGGATGAGATCCATGGCGAGGTTGCCAAAGGCCATGGGGACCACCGAGTCGAGGGCATCCGGGTCGCCCGGACCGCACGAGATAGCCCAGCCGCTGGTTGACGACGTTGATCCGGTGCCCGTTGTTGTACTTCGGCGACAGCTCCCTGAGGGCCCGAGCCACCCGGTCGCCGATGCCCCCGAGCTTTTTGTGGCCGAACATATCCTTCTCCTGGTCCTCGTACACCATCTCGCTCTCCCCGGTGAAGGTTGCGCCTTCCGACACCAGCACGACGCTGTATTTGGAGGGGTTCTTCCTCCGGTCCTTCGACAGCCGCTCACAGAGATGATCGATGTTGAAGGTGTGCTCGGGGATCACGCAGCGATTGGCGGCACCGGCCATGGTCGGCAGCAGAGCGGTGAAACCCGCGTAGCGGCCGAAAACCTCGATCACCAGGAAACGCTCATGGCTGCCCGCCGACGTCCGCAGGGCGTGGGTCATGGCGATTGTGCGGGTGACGCAGGTCGAGAAACCGATGCAGTAGTCGGTGCCGGGAACATCGTTGTCCATGGTCTTCGGGAGCGCGATCACCCGTACCCCCTGCTCGTGAAGATGGACACCGTACGAGAGGGTGTCGTCGCCGCCAATGGGCACCAGGGTGTCGATGCCGAGGTACTCGATATTGGCCAGCACCTCGTCGGAGAGGTCGTTGACGTCGTCGGTATAGCGGTCCCGGAGGTGATCGGGCATCGCGGTCTGCGGCACGTGCGACGGACGGGTGCGCGAGCTGTGGAGGAAGGTCCCGCCGGTACGGCCGACCTTGTTGACCACCTCCTCGGTGAGGTCGATCACGTGGTCCGAACCGTTCTTGCGGTCGCGGTCGATCTCGATCAGTCCGGCCCAGCCCCGACGGATCCCAAGCACCTTGTAGCCCTCGCGCAGGGCCCGCACCGTCACCGCGCGGATGGCCGGGTTGAGTCCGGGCACATCGCCACCACCGGTCAAGATGCCGATAGTACCCCGGTGTTTCTTCGTGTTCGCCATGCTTCAATTCCTCCGTGCATCATGCGCCGTGTCAAACACGCTCAACCCTACCAAACCCGGTCTTCTCACCGGGTGTCTACTGCGGGCGGCGAGGGTCCCGCTGACGACCTCGGACCGACCGGTTGTCCTTGATCAGCCGTAGCGAGGTGAGGTCGAGCTGTGCCGGCTGAGGGTTCAGATCAACACGGATTCTGAATACGAATCCGCCCCGACGACCGTGAAGGGGAACACGAATGCGTCCGCCCCGCTTCCCATCCGCGGACACCGAGCGACGAAAATCAACGTCACGCCCCACCCCCGAGCCCTCGGGGCGACCCACCACCACATCGGCGCGGCCGGCGGCCCCACGGAATCGGTATCTCAGCTCCAGAGCATCGATCCGGTCATCGACGGTGAACGGCACCTCCATGGTCCCGGATGCGAAAAGGCTGACCGTCCCTTCCGCGAAATCGACCGAAACCGGATGTTCGCGGAGGACGGCGCCGTCGCCGACACTCTCGTCGAAGAACAACCCCAGTCGTCGCACGAGGAGGCACGGCCTGGGCGTCGGCGCCCCGTCCGCGTCCGGAAGTCCGAAAACTATCCGGTTGCTCCCGGGCCTCATTGTGTCTGCCGGCAGAGCCACGCGGTAGCGCCCCCACCCCTTTGCGAGGTTCACCGTGCCGCACCGCCGGTCATTAACCGTGACTGTGAGGCTGCGAATCGGCCGTCCGCCGCCGGCGGGTGCGCAGTCGAGGATCATCACCCGGTGACCGCCGACAGCGACGGTGAGATCGAGAGCGGCGCCGTCGTCCGTCACCCACACACCCCGCCGCCCGGGTCGGGACCACTCGCGACCGACCAACTGCGGCTCGGGTCGATACACCACCTCGGAATCATGAGGTTGCAGGCGAAAGTCGATGACCGGATTCAGCTCTTCGAATTGCACGATTCCCCGACGCAGGAGGGCCGGCGGAATTTCGGGGGTCTCCCGCAGCCAGTGCACGAAATCGACGATCGCGACGGCCGCGAAGAGAAAGATCAGAACCAGCGGGCCGGGGCGGAGCATGGGGCGGAGATCCATCATTCCTTTAGCCCGGTCTTCTCACTGGGTGTCTACTGCGGGCCGCGAATGGCAGCCATCTGTCGTGCTTTTCGCGAATCGTGCTCCTCAACGTAGTGGGAATACGCCTGCGTCCCCCGATTCGCGAAAAACCCAACATCTGACTACCCTTCGCCGCCCTCGCTACGAAACCCGGTGAGAAGACCGGGCTTATGCTCGTTCGTCCCCCACCAATCTGGTCATTTCGAGGAACTCGTCCAGCTGATAGCCTGAATCCTCGCCGGCGGAGACCATCAAATCGACAGCTCGTTGAATCTCGACGCTCCGTGAACGGACATCCTCCGCGCCGTCGGCGATGGCCGCCACCGCTGCCGTCGTCATCATCCAGCGTACGAGCGCCATGAATGCCTCACGGTTGAACCACAGCGCATCACCGTACCGATGGACGCCAAGGAACCGCTGTCCGGAGGGGCTCGCGAAAATATCGACCAGAACGGCCGCATCCTGCCCCACCCCAAACTCCCTGCCGCCGCCGGCAATCATCAAGTCGATTACCGCCACTGCGCGCCGCGCGTCCTCCCGACTACCGCCGAGAGATTGCGCCAGATCGGCGAGGGCCGATCCCACATGCCACTCCTCAAGCCGGCTCCGGGACAGCTCGCGCATGTCGTCTCGATCCGAGAGCTCGCCCAGACGCCGTACCAGAATCCATGACAACAGGATGAGCCATCCTTCCGGGCTCCCGAGGGCCTCGCCCAGGAGGCGGGCTGCCGTCCCTTCCACGTTGGTTTCGCCCGATCCCCAGCTCGCCGCGAGCTGGGGCAGGGCGAGCGCGGCCTCGAGGTCGACGAGAATCGAGCGCTCGATCTCCGTCCGCGACGCCCCGGACCCGGCGTGCCAGGCGACCGCAGCGAGGTAGGTCGCAACCTCAGTGCTCGCAATCTTCCGTAGCTCGGCGCTTGCCTCGCCGGTGCTGTCGGGCAACGCCAGGGCATGCAGGATCGGCTCGGCGAGAATGCGCCGAAGCGGTTCAAGAACCGGCGACAGCACAAGCTGTCCGAGCGCCTCCTCGATGCTCGGCACCCCTCGCCCGCCGAGACGGGCGGCGAGGCGCTCGTACGGGCGATCTCCGTCGTCCTTGACGATGCGGAAATCGAGAAAACAGTGGAGCCGGTACCCGTCGAGCTCGAGGTGGAGACCCTCGGATCTCAGCTCGCGGCAGGATCGCAGGTACTCGAGCCCCGATACCTCGTCGCGATAGATGAGGAACGACGAATCGTCGTCGGGGAGCTGGAGTCCGTCGCCGAGCGAAACCCGAACGAGCCGCCGACCACCGTCGCCGTCGCGCTCGGCCACTGCGGTCGAGAGTTGGATCCGGCCGTGAACATCTCCAAATCGATTGTGGTAGACAACCAGGCTGCGTTCTCCGTCGACCTCGTTGGAGTAGGCGAAGACGTTCTCGTCGACCGAGCCGTCCCCGGTGACGAAGTCGTAGAGCAGAAAATTGTCCACCTCGGCGAAGATCCGACGCCGCCGCAAGAGCGGAAAGAGCTGGAGCTCGTGGCGCCACATCAGCCCCTCGTTCGCCTTCTCCTCCCAGCGCGGTCGCCGAAACTCCATCCCGTACTTTTCCGCCAGCCCCTCGATCTGGCCGTGGCCGAACATCGGCAGCCCGGGCATCGTGGCCATCAGCGTCGCGACGCCGAAGTACTTGTCGTCGGTGCCGAACTGGTCGACAGCGGTGCGCTCGTCCGGGTTGGACATGAAGTTCACATAGCGTTTGAGGATCTGTGGATCGAACTCGAGGGTCGAGCGGATCAGCTGCCGGTACTCGGCGTTGCGCTCGTCGCGCAGCATGTTCATGAACGCCGAGTTGTAGACCCGGTGCATGCCGAGGGTGCGGACGAAGTACCCCTCGAGCAGCCAGAAGGCCTCCGCCAACAGCAGGGTGTCGGGCGCCTCCGCAGCAACCCGGTCTACAACCTCGCGCCAGAACTCGCGCGGCATCGCCGCGTCGAATTCAGCCCGCGACATCCCGAACTCGGCCCGCGACGGCACCGCGCCGGCGGCGCCCGGCTCCGGAAACCACAGCCGGTGGTAGTGCTGCCTGGCGAGCGTCATCGCGGCGTCGAAGCGGATCACCGGCGACCGGCGGGCGACCGCGAGAATTGTCTGAATCACCGCTTCGCGGACCTCGGAGTTGAGGTAGTCGAGTTGGGCGGTGTCGTTCCACGGCATCGAGGTGCCGTCATTGCCGTGATAGATGAAGCGCTCGTCACCGGTGGCACGATCGACCCGCTTGAAGACAACCGCGGCGTCGCTCTTCTGCCAATAGTGATCCTCGATGAAGATGCCGACCCGCTCGTCATCCGACAAATCAGGCCCGTCGAATGAGTAGGCGGGATACGGAGAGTGGTCCAGCGACAGAAACCAGTCGGGGTGCTCGATCATCCAGCGCGAGTCGATGCCCATGTGGTTCGGCACCATGTCGGTGGAGAGGCGGATGCCGAATTGCCAGGCCCGTGTTCTGAGATCCTCGTAGGCGGCCTCGCCGCCGAGTGCGTCCGCAATACGATAGTCCTCGAGCGAGTAGGCCGAGGCCACCGCATCCTCGTCACCCATCATCCTCTTGATCCGTTCGGACGCCCGGCTGCGCTCCCAGACCCCGATCAGCCACAGCCCGCTCATCCCCCATCCGGCCAGAATCTCCAGCTCCTCGTCGGGAATGCCGCCCAATGAGGTGATCTCGCGGCCGTACTTCACGCTCAGCTGGGCCAGCCACACGTGGGCGTTCTTGGCCAGCAGCACCAGGCGTGGCATCCACTCGCGATCAGTGGAGTAGTTCTCGCCGGTTTCTGAGAGGACTCGATAGTCTGGGCATTCGATCGGCCCGGGCCCGGCAGGAAAGAACACCCGCTGCTCCTCGGCCAGGAAGTCGAGCCCGCCGAGGACGCGATAGAGGTCGGGGCCGAGGAGATCGGCCCAGGTCGTGCGGATGAACTCGAGTTGGCCCTCGAGCGAGTGGGGAGCGGCCCGCATCGGCGCATACAGAAGATCGAGCAGGCTCTGTCCCCCGTGACCGGACGCCGGCGCCGCACCGAGGATCGCTTCGATTTCTTCCATCGCAGGCAGGTATCGGGTATCGCGCCGCAGCCGTTCGTCGTCGAAGAGCTCGCGAAACTCGGCGAAGGCCGGGTTGCGGTTTCCGAGCCACAGCAGGACCAGCTCCTCCAGGGCAACCTCGCGATGGTTCACGCCGTCGGTGGCATCGGCGAGGTAGTTTGCGGCTGTGAGCTCTCCACGGAAAACCGCGACCGGTGGAAACTCGTCGACGAACGCCTCGAGCATCCTCTCCACCGCCTCCCCACCGAGCTCCGCTTCGAGACTCGACAGGGCGTCGGACCACAGCTGCGGCGCCCGCTCCCGACGGTGCCGCGCTACCAGCAGATGGAATACCTCATCGATGAGCCCGAGGGCGTGAATCTGGCTCGCACTCACCGCCCGTTCCGGAAATCGGAGGAGATCGCGGCGCTCGTTCATGCTGTGCGCAAAAACGCGAGCGGCGTGAAAATCGGCAAAGACCACGTTACCGGAGACCGCGAATAGGGTCTCGTCGAGGCCATAGACCTCTCGTGCCCGACGCGAGACGTGGAACTCGCGCGGCGCGCCAAAGAAAAAACGTGTGTCGTGGGTCGTCATCTCAGCAAACCGTGCCCATGATACATACGCGCCGCGAATTCGGAGTTCGGAATTCGGAATTCGGAATTGCCACCCATCCTTCCCTGAGGTCAAGCGGGTATTCGGAGATTCATTCCGAATTCCGAATTCCGAATTCCGAATTCTGACCTTCGAGCTCCGCATCGCGGAGCTCGAAAGTCAGCGGGCAGTGATCAGAGACATCCCAGAACGTCCCGTCCTCCTCGCCCGGGCGGGAAACGAGCTCGGAGCACTCCCAGCGTGCGCAGTGCAGCCAGGCCTGGAGCGGCACGGCGACCGCGCCGACTCCGAATCCGCCGACAAAGACATGATCGAGCAGCGACGGCTGCTGGACACCGTCACGCCCACCCCCACCCTCCCAGTATGAGGTGCAGCCGAGCGCGTTGTGAAGCCGTTCGAGTCCGACACGCCCGAGGATTGCGTCAACGGATTGCAGCTCGCCCTCGCGATCGCCGCGGGGCGAACCGGTGGTGTTGAAGTCGCCGAGCACGATCACATCTGGATCGCCGATCTCGTCGATCCACCGCTCGATCCAGGAGGCCAGCGTCCGGTTCTGGCGCCGGCGTTCCCCGAAGTTGTCCGATCCCGACTCGAGGTGAACCACAACCAGGGTGAAGTCGACGCCATCGACGCGGCGGCTGCGAAGGTAGCCGGCAAAGGCGGGGCGCATCCCCGGCTCGAGCACGAGCCCAGAGATTTCCATCGGCTCCCCGATCAACTCGAGGACTGCATCGTCCCACGCGATGGCGAGGTGCTGGCCGAAGCGGCCACCCCCCGGGGAGAACCTGACCTGCATCATCCGCTTCCCGCAGGCGCGCTTGAGGATCGGCTGAAAACGCCGAATGTCGTTGACCTCCTGCAGCCCGTAGAGATCGGCATCGAGACCGCCGAGGGCCTTCTCGAAATCGCAGATGTTGGTACGGCGCGAGTACCCCAGATCGTCGGTCTGCGGGCGCTCGTCGAGAGGAAAGTTGCGCATGTTCCACGTCACGAGGCGGAGATTGGTGCCGCCGGCAACCGGAGGCGGCAGCTCTTCGGCCGTGACGCCGGGGCCGGCAAACCCGGCACAACGGAGATACCCGCGCAAAAACAGAGACGCGGCGACTATGCCTGCGATCGCTACAACCACCACAATGACCAGGAGCTTCGATTTCGTCACCATGACCCGCAGTGTCTCCCGAGTCGGCCCATGGTGCAAGACGTAAAATCCGCATCCAATTGGTAATTGTTCCTGAGTCTCAAGGGTATTTTCCAGATGAGACAGCGGCTCGCAACGATTTCATAGAGAACACATCACTTCCGAGAGAAAGCTCAGTCGGGACAATTTGCATAACCAAATCATCATATATGGATTTTCTCAATTGAGTTGACATCGAATCGAGACTCGGGCATTTTGTATCAGTGGTGCAATTGTTGAGATGCTCATTTATTGAACACGCGGTCAGCGGCGTCTCGACAGGCAGCTTTCACCACCACTGTGCCGAACCTCAGCCCCACCACCCGGCGAAGGGGATCTGCATGACGCGAGCAAAGAAATTCCTATTCTTGGTAGCCATTGGTGTCACCGCGGCCTCGCCACTCGCCGCCCAGGAATGGAGCGGGAACATCGGCGCCGCCTACATCTGGCAGGATGCGGACGGTAACGAGGACAGCTTCCGCAGCCAGGTCGATCTCCAGGAGGGCTTTTTCCTCGAGGACCTCAATCTGCTCTATCGCGGTCAAGGGGCGATCTCCGAGTTCAAGATCGACGCCTGGGGCTTTGGTGACGCCAACCCGGCCGAGGCGACCAAGCTCGGGCTTGAGTTCGGCGCTGGCTTCAGCTTCTACTTCGACTACGACCGCCGCGCGTCGTTTTTCAATCTCGCAGGCTCGGATCTCGCCGAACGGGCCGACGACTGGGATATCACCCGCTACCGGGGTGAGTTTGTGGTCGACGCCTGGCGGCCGTTGCAGATCTCTCTCGCCTACCGTGCGATCGATCGACAGGGCACGGTAAGGCGTCCGTTCTACGGTCTCAACGAGCTCTATCCAATCGGCGTTGACCTCGACGAGACCATGGACGAGTGGACGCTGCGGCTGGTCACCCGCACCCTGCCGGTGCGGCTCGAGCTCGAGCAGTCGCTGGCCACCTACACGCGCAAGAATCGCCCCTTTGCCACCGGCGATCCCGCAATCGGTGGCGACCCCGACGAGCTCGCGAGAATCACCTCGAACATCGTCGATGAGATGGACAGTGTGCCCACAACTCGCTTCATCGCGAGTTTCAGCGGCAAGAGCTTCGAGGGCGTTGCATCGCTGCTGTGGCGCTCGGCCGACCTCGACGTTACCGGCGGTACGACGGAGACCTTTCTCATCGGCGGCGGCGACATCGGCACCTTCGATCTGATCGACAGGGCCCTCGGCTCGGCCTCTCAGGACACCTTCGCCGGCGCCCTTTCGCTCGATTCAAGCTCGCTTCGCGCTGGGCCCTGAGGCATTCCGGAAACTACCGCGACGGGTCGTCGAACTCGCAGATCGCCATCGACCGTGTCTTGGCCGTCACCCAGTCCGCTCGGGGGGGACAATGTATTTCGCTCCTCTTACGAGGATGACGGCTTCTTCGACTTCACCGACAGCAGCGCACGGTTGACCCTCGAATATCGGGGCAACAGCTGGGCCCTGTGGGGCGGCGGCAGCGCCGGCAGCCGCGAGGCATCGTGGCGCATGACGAATGATGAAGCCACTTTCGACGGCGAGCGCGACAGCACCGGTTACCTGTTCGGCGCGTCCTGGTCCCCGAGCAAGGCGGTCGACTTGAACCTCGAGCTCGACCGCGGCGACTTCGACGAGTACATCTTCCGCATCGAACCGGAAACGGTCGATCGCGCCACTCTCAAGCTCCGGACCAAGCTCGGCGGCGGCTGGCGCCTCGACCTCCACGGTCGCTATGTGAAATCCGATAATCCCCCCGAAGTTGCCGGGCTCGACACCAAATCGACACCTTACGGCATCGCAGGTTCATGGACCTCGAGCGACGGCTCGTCATCGGTGGGGCTCGATCTCGAGCAGTACTCCTTCAAAACCGACACCGGTCTGGTGCTTCCGAGCGGCGACCTCGATCGCTCGATCTACGAGCTCGACCTTTTCACCGCGACGCTTTACGGCCACACTCGTTTTGGGATCTTCGGCGTATCGGGATCGGCGACCTATCTCACCGACGACGGCGACAGCTTCCCGGTGGACGCTTGGAACGGCCGTCTCCGCCTGACCCTCTACGGCGGCGGCGGGCTCGAGTACTCCGCATTGGTCCAGTACTGGTCCTATGACGAGGTCCAGACCGATCTCGACGACTTCGACGTGTTGCGCTACGGCCTCGCCGTGAACTGGAGATTCGAATGACGCGCCTCAGACTTCTCGCGATGGCGGCGGTCCTCGCCCTGGCGACGGTGTCGACGGCGCAGGAACCGGTGACCATGGAAACCTGTGCCATATGCCACGAGGATGAGGCCGCAGCCTTCGCCTCCGGACCCCACGGACGCGTCATGGCGAAGGTCGACGCCGCGATTCTCGACCGCTCGTGCGTCACCTGTCATGGCCCCGCCACCGAGCACGTTGACGACCCCACGATGGAGAACATCAACCGCTTTCCAGAGCCCGGAGCGTGTCTCAGCTGCCACACCGGGCGCGAGGCCATGACCAACATCTCGACACCCGCCCATGTCCGCAACGGCGTCGAATGTCTCGACTGCCACGGCACCGGCCACACCGAGCTCAAGACCGATCACATGCTGACCTCGGCGCCCCACAAGCTCTGTGCCGAGTGCCACCTCTCCGAGTCCGGTTCGTTCCAGATGCCGTACGCCCACCGTGACGGCACCCGGCCCTTCGAGTGCACCAATTGCCACTCGATGCACGGCGACAACCGTCAAGGTCGTCTGGCCATGATCGGCAGCGGCGGCGTCTGTCTTGACTGTCACAGCGAGAAAACCGGCCCGTTCGTCTACCCCCACCCGCCGCAGCAGTTGAACGGGTGCATCAATTGCCACGTGCCGCACGGCTCTCCGAATCCGAAGCTGCTGACGCGCCATCGGGTGGCGGCGCTGTGTCTCGAGTGTCACATCGACGTACCCTCGTTCCACGACGTGAGCCGGGTGCGTTACCAGAGCTGTACGAACTGTCACGCCGCGGTCCACGGTTCGAACCGTGATCCACGGCTCTTCGAGGAGTGATCCATGAATCGGTGCAAAACATCCAGAATTTTTTCTGGGAAGGAGGACGCGATGAAGACCGCAGCGAGTATGTTCATTGTCCTGGGGCTGGTCATGGTCCCGTTGGTGGTGGACGCCGGAGGACCGGAGCTCCGCGCCAGCCACCGGACCGGTGCGAGTGCGCGGGTGGCGGCCAATCTGCCGGCCGAAATGATGGCCACCCTGATCAGCACCTACACAACCAAGGAGCTGGAGGAAGACCTCGTCGTCGTCGGTGACGAGTACTGCATCGCCTGCCACTCGTGGGCGGCGATCACCCATGAGGTGAAGCACCGCAAGGCGCTGCGAATCCCGATGGGTAAGAACTCCCTGATCGCCGGTAAGGGCGTGGTCGCCGACTACGACCAGAACGGCGTCGATGACTTTATGCAGGGCCTCGATTTCAACACGATCTCGTCGGTCTTCGACCCGTACAAGCCGAACGCGCCGATCCTCTCCTACCGAGCCGCTGACGATCGTTACTTCATGACGATCGCCGAGCTGAAGGTGAGAATCGAGATTACCCAGGGCGGCACCGGCGACTGGAAGCAACGCTACCTGACCACGATTCCGGTGACCGGTACCCCATCGGGGTGGGCGACAGACCAGTACGTCTCCCCGCTGCAATTCAACGAGAAGACCCACGAGTGGGTTGCCTACCACCCCGAGCACTGGTGGAACCCCGATACCAAGGAGCCGAACTTTGGTCCAAGACCACCAGTGGCAGAGGTCGCGGCGATCGGCCGCAGCTACTCCAAGCGCTGCATCGGCTGTCACACCACGGGTTTCCGCGAGTCGATGTCCCAGGACGGCAATGGTGAGTGGATCTACCGTCCGTTCCCGGCCTCGCTGATATCGCCGGATTATGCCGAGCAGTATCCGGACTACGACCGCGACGGCATTCCTGACATCATCAACATCGGCTGCGAGGCCTGCCATGGCCCCGGCTCGGCCCGCCTCCTGGGCGGCGGCGACCCGGACGAGATCCTGGCGCCGAGCGAGC
>PVMK01138286.1_pt1 | contig 20539 bp, 12 predicted proteins | sample 1853481 | NCBI WGS metagenome assembly PVMK01 (sample SAMN08533507, study PRJNA380276) | Marine sediment metagenome, whole genome shotgun sequencing project. | reverse complement strand
ATTGGCCAGAAATTGGATTGTTAGGCCTCCTGTGATTTACGATTTCGGAGATGCTCCAAATTTGTATGGAACAGATAAAGCTAGTGGTGGTCCTCAACATATAATTGGAGATGGTGATTTATATTTAGGAAATATATTTGATGATGAATTAGATGGTTTTCCAAGTTCAAATGCAGATGGTGACGATTTGGATAAACAAGCAGATGAAGACGGAGTGAACCCTACTGATTTATTAGGAATTTCAACTTCAACGGATAATTTTAGTCTTGATGTGGATTATACAAATAATACTTCCTCAGCTGCTATTTGTATGCATGGATCGATTTTGATCGAAACGGCACTTTTGACATCGACGAATTTACGACAATTGCCGTTCCTGCTGGTGGTGCAGGTACTTTAACATTAACTTGGTCAAACTTAATAGCTAATGGAGTTGATATTGTAAATGGAGATAGTTATGCGAGATTTAGAACAACATCTGATATATTAACGGCAAGTGACCCAGGAGGAATTGTTAATAATGGAGAAGTTGAAGATTATTTTTTAGTTATACAATTAGATACAGATAGAGACGGCGTACCGGATATAAATGATGATGATGCAGATAATGACGGTATTTTAAATACCGATGAAGTTGGAGATACCAACGGCAATGGTATTGATGATATGTTGGAGTTGGATTCTGATGACGATGGATGTCTAGACGTAACTGAAGCTGGATTTACAGACGGAGATGGAGATGGAATCCTAGGAACTTCTCCGGTTGTGGTGGATGCAAACGGACTAATAACAGATGATGCTTTAGGTCCGGTTACAGATGGTTTTACAACGCCAAATGACCTGGATATTAATGGAACTTATGACTTCCAGGAAGCAGGAATTTCAGGAACAATTACAACAGAGCCAACAGATCAGGATCTGATCATTGGAACGTAACCACGTTTAGCGTTGTCGCCACGGCAGATACTTACCAATGGCAGGAAGATAAACAAGATGGTAATGGATTTGTAGATATCGTTGATGGTGGAGATTATGCCGTGCAACGACAGCAGATCTACAAGTGACCAATACGTGATGTCAGCAAGTTGCTATACAGATATCAGAGTTATTGTAAACACATAGCATATGCCTGTGATCCAACAACACTTTCAGTAGCTGAAGCGCGTTATATTGCACCGAGATTTTGATCATGATGCGTATTTGACATCGTGGATGTGGATGATGACAACGATGGTATATTTGGATACAGTGGAAGAAATGGAGATATGCAGACAGAGATACGGATGGAGACGGACATCCGGACAGATACGCAATTAGATGCGGATGGTGATGGATGTCCTGATGTTGACCGAGGAGGATTCGACAGATAACGAGCCGCATGTTAGGCACATCCAGTCCACCGGTTGTTGACGCAACAGGTATGGTGACCAGCGCAACAGATGGATATACGCGCTCCTGCCGATGCAAATGGCAATGGTACAGCTGATTTCCAGGAAGCAGGAGCTGCGGCAACAATTACAACACAGCCAACCGATCAGAACTTTCTGCCCGGTGGAAATGCTACATTTACGGTTGTCGCAACAGCAGATACTTATCAGTGGGAAGAAAGTACAGATGGAGGTACCATCTGGACAGCTTTAACCGACGATGCAACTTACAGTGGTTCTGCCACATCAGATTTGACTATATCAAACATGGATGTTACCATGTTAAACAATTTATATAGAGTTCTTGTAAATAATATAGCTTTTGCCTGTGACCCGGTTACAGTTTCAGACGCTGCAGAATTAGTGAGTTTACCAGATAACGATAATGATGGTGTTCCTGATATCGTTGACGCGGATGATGATAACGATGGTATTTTTGATACCGACGAACAAGATGCTCTGGGAGCGGATTTGGATTCCAATGGCAATGGCACTCCGGATAGATTTGAGTTAGATTCGGATAGTGATGGATGTTTTGATGTAACAGAAGCAGGATTTACGGATGGAGATGGAGATGGCTTATTAGGAAATTCTCCTGTTACGGTTGATGTTAATGGTCAAGTAACCAGTGGTTCGGACGGATATACCACACCTAATGATCTGGACAATAATGGTGTTTATGATTTCCAGGAAACTGGAACAGATGCTACAATAACAATGCAACCAGTTGATCAGGACTTCGTTTTAAATGGAACAGCAACCTTTAGTGTTGTTGCAACAGGTGATACTTATCAATGGGAAGAAAGCACAGATGGAGTTAATTGGACAGCATTAGTTGATGATGCAACCTATAGCGGAACAAGCACAGCCGATTTAACGGTGTCGAATTTACAAATAGTTAATTATTTTTCAGATTATAGAGTTGTTGTTACTAATATTGCCTTTGCATGTGATCCTGGTATAGCTTCTTCTATTGCTACCTATAATGCTTTGACTGATACAGACGGAGACGGCGTGTTTGATATTATTGATGTTGATGATGATAATGATGGTATTTACGATACGGTTGAAGGTGAATTTACGGATTCTAACCTCGATGGAACTCCTGATAGAATTAGTTTAGATGCGGACGGTGATACCTGTGCAGATGTACTTGAAGCCGGTTTTACTGATCCTGATGGAGATGGTATCCTAGGAAGTTCACCTGTAAGTGTTGACGTCTTTGGAGAAGTAACAGGACAAGGAGGATATACAACACCAAACGACCTTGATGGAAATGGTGTATTTGATTTCCAGGAAGCAGGTTCGGCTTCAGAGATATCCAATCAGCCTGAGGATACAGAAATAACGCTTGGTACCGATGCTACTTTTGAAGTGGTTGGAGATGCAACTTTTTACCAATGGGAGATAAGTATGGATGGTGGTACAACTTGGACAGCCTTAGTTAATGGCGATGGCTTTGATAGTTTTGATGGAGTAAATACGAATAGATTAAGGGTTAATGAGGCATATGGAATGCTTGAAAGTAGTTTGTATAGAGTAATCTTGAGTTCACCAGATTTTGCCTGTGATCCTAATCCAATGTTGATTTCTGACGTGGCCATGTTATCATTTAATACGGAATTAATACCAAGTGGATTCTCACCTAATGGGGATGGAGCCAATGATTTATTTGAAATTCCTGGTTTAGATCAATACCCTGATTTTAGATTGGATATATTTAATAGATGGGGTAGTAAAGTTTATTCATACAGTAATAATGGCAGCACGAATCCTGAATGGTGGGATGGATATTCAAATGAATCTATGACCGTCGGAGATGGAAAAGTACCTGTGGGAACTTATTTCTACGCACTTTTCTTTAATGATGGTGATGAGGAACCGAAGAGTGGTTGGGTTTATGTAAATTATTAGAAATTACTTGTCAAGTAGCGAGATTTCTCTCTACTTGATTATAATAAATAAGATAATTATTAGTTAAGTTAATATTTTAGGTCCTGTTTGAACCAAAAACTATTGAAATGGCAGCTCAGTCTGTCGAATAAATAACATTACAAATGAAAAAAATAACAATCTTCTTAGTTCTAGGTTTATTATTGCTTTTTAACGATATTACCGCCCAGCAGGATCCTCAATATACACAATATATGTACAATATGAACGTTGTAAATCCAGCCTATGCTGGTTCAAGAGGGACCTTAAGTTTAGGCTTGTTAGGAAGGACACAATGGACCAATGTAGCAGGCGGACCAAAAACGGTTACTTTTTCGGGAGATGCTCCAATAGGAAGAAGAGTAGGTATTGGTCTATCTATAATAGCAGATGAGATAGGTCCTGTGCAGGAGCAGAATTTATATGTTGATGTGTCTTATACGATAAACACGTCAGAGGAAGGGCGATTGGCCTTTGGGTTAAAAGGAGGGGTAACCTTACAGGATATTGATCTATTATCGATAACCTTACCACAAGACCCGAATGATCCGTTGTTTGAGGATAATGTAAATGAGGTATATCCAAATTTTGGAGCAGGTATTTATTATTATACGGATAAGTTCTATGTTGGCTTATCGGTACCCAATATATTAAAGTCGACTCATTTTGAGCGATCAGGCGGTATTATTACCGAGGCATCAGAGGAGATGCATGCATTTTTAACGGCGGGCTATGTATTTGGTTTATCACCTACATTGAAGTTCAAGCCGTCGTTGATGTTTAAAGGCGTATTAGGCGCACCGGTATCGATAGATATCAATGCGAATTTTTTATTGTATAACAGGTTGGAGTTAGGAGCTAGTTATAGGATAGAAGATTCATTGAGTGCATTGATCAATTTTGCGGTTACCCCTGACTTTAGAATTGGATTTGCATATGATTATACGATATCCGAGTTTTCTAATATAAATCCGGGCGGTACATATGAAGCAATACTGCTATACGATATTGATTTTTCAAAGAAAAATTTAAAATCACCTAGATTTTTCTAAAATATAAAAAGTTTAGTATGAACAAAAATTCCCCGATATGAAAAAAATTATTACTTTATTTTATTTGTTGTTAAGTGTGGTTCTTATTACTGCGCAAACGACACCAGGAGAATATACGATAAAAAACATCGATATTAATACCAAGAACTCAGATTTTGGTACCGCCTTCCTGGGCAAGGATAGAATTATCTTTGCAGCACCCACAGAGAACGTTATGATTGTAAACAAGGTATGGAATGAAAATGGCAAAAATTTTTAGACCTCTATACCGGTATTATAACTGAAGACAGACAGCTAATTGATAAAAAGAGGCTCGCAGGAGATGTAAACACAAAATATCACGAAGCTGGAGTTGCGATAACCAAAGATTTAAAAACAGTTTATTTTACCAGAAACAATTATTACAATAAAATGTTAGCTAGAGATTCGAGAGAGACTACGAATTTAGCGATGTTTAAAGCGACGATTAATGATAAAGGCCAATGGGTAAATATAATACCAATGCCTTTTAATGATGTTCAGTATTCTGTTGGTCACCCCGCATTAAGCGATGATGAAAGAACACTTTTTTTTATTTCGGATATGCCGGGAACAATGGGTCAAACAGATGTATTTAAAGTAGAAATAAATCAAAGTGGTTTTGGTAATCCAATAAATTTAGGACCGAAGATCAATACTTCTTCCAAAGAATTTTCACCGTATATTGATGGTGATGTAATCTACTTTTCTTCTGATAGACCTGGAGGTATGGGGAAGTTGGACATTTATGCAACAAAACTGGCCGAATTTACACCGAACCCAATACTTTTAAACGCACCTATCAACTCTACTAGTGATGATTTTACATTTATAATTAATAGGGAAAAGCGTGTTGGTTATATTTCTTCAAACAGAGGAGGTGGAAAAGGAGATGACGATCTGTACTATTTTGTAGAGGAAGAACCGATTGAATTTAAATGTAAGCAAATAATAACAGGAGAGGTTAGAGACAAAAATACAACAGAAATTATTGTAGGTGCCTCCATGATTTTGAAAGATGCAGATAAAAATGAAATTGAGAACATAGTAGTGGAAGAGGATGGCGTATTTACATTTTCGGTTGATTGTGAAACTGATTATACTCTGGTTGGTCAGAAGGATGGATATACACCTCAAACTAAATCCCTTACAACATCAAATGAGGCGGATAAAAAATTAAAATTATTGGTGCTACTCGGAACAGGAGACATACAAACCATTGTAGATGAAGAAGTTGTTGAAGATGAGATTAAACCGGAAGGCTTACCTGAAGTTTTACCCGAGGAAATAATTAAAGTTAGACCAAGTACCTATGTGGTAAATATTGAACCTATTTATTTTGAATTGAATTCTTCTTATTTGAATAAAGAGGCGAAAACTGAATTGCAGAAAGTAATTGAATTGATGAACAAATACCCTGATATGATCATTGAATCAGGTTCTCATACAGATTCCAGAGGTATTGTTGGATATAATGTTTGGCTGTCAACCAGAAGAGCAAAATCTACGGTAAGCTATATAATTGAACATGGTATTGACGCAAGTAGAATTACAGGAAAAGGATATGGCGAAACCCAATTGATCAACGAATGCTCTGATAATATTGAATGTACCGAAGCCCAACACGCTAAAAACAGACGAACTGAGTTTGTTATTATAAAAATGTAAATCATTATAAAAAAAGCCTCCGAACTTTCGAAGGCTTTTTTATAATTGTCATTCAAAATAATTTTACATGAATAAATTATTAGGAATATTAATTTTCTTTATTTCTACAGGAGTATTTGCCCAGTTAACTGCCGCGAGTTACAAGGTAAAAAATCTTGATGCTAATACTAAATACGGAGATTTTAGTACCACGTTTTACGGGAAAGATAAAATTGTATTTTCATCCTCCAGGTCTGGAGCTGGAGGTAATAAATGGGATGGTAATGACCAATCTTATCTAGACCTGTATATTGGAGATGTAAATGAAAAGGGAGAAATTTCAAAAGTAAAACCTTTTTCAAAAAGTGTAAACTCAAAGTACCATGACGCAATGGTAACTTTTTCACCTGATTTAAAAGATGTATATTTTACATCTAATAACTATATGGATGGCGAATTAAGATCAGGTAATCTTAAAATATTTAAAGCAACAATAGGAGATAACGGTCATTGGACGGACATGGTTACTCTTCCCTTCAATAGTGATGATTATGATACCGCTCATCCTTTTTTAAGTACGGATGGGACTAAACTTTATTTTTCGTCAAATATGCCAGGGGGATATGGAGATGCTGATTTGTATGTTGTAGCAGTTAATGAAGGACATTACGGAGCACCCAAAAATCTTGGCCCCACCATAAATTCTAAATATAAGGAGTATACACCTTATGTGGATGGTGATATTATTTATTTTTCCTCGACACGACCGAAAGGCAGAGGTGGTTTTGATATTTATATGTCAAAGCTTGATGGTTCAATTCAATTACCAATAAACTTGGGTAAACCTATGAATAGTAGAGGGGACGATATCTCATTTATCATTGATAATGAAAAGCAAAAGGGATATTTTTCATCTAATAGAGGTGGGGGGAAAGGTGATGATGATATTTATTCATTTGTACAACAAACCGTAAATCCAATTTGCGACCAAACAATCAAGGGACTTATTACGGATAAAATAACAGGTATGCCTTTATCAAATGCTTTTGTAACCCTGTCTGATAAGGATGGTAACAAAATTAGAAGAATTGAAACTCTTGCGGATGGAGCGTTTTACTTTGCATTGAAATGTGGTGAATCTTATAATCTGTTGGGAGATAAAAATGGTTATTTTGCCAATGAATCTACTCTTGACGTGAATAACAGCAACGGATATGAGAATAAAATAACCATAGCGTTAGATGAAAAGGAAATAATAGAGGTGAACGGAGTTGAAATGCTTAATATGGAGACTATCGAGTTTGAATTAAATGAATCGGCTCTACTTGACAGATCTAAGGAATCCCTGGTTAAAGTAGTACGCCTGATGGAGAAATTCCCCACAATGACCATCGAATTTGGAGCGCATACAGATGCAAGAGGCGGTGATGGCTATAACATGCATTTATCTCGTTCGAGAGCTTCTGTTACGGTTAATTATTTGATCTCTATTGGTGCAGACCCGAAACGAATCGTAGGCAAGGGCTATGGGGAAACTAAATTAGTTAATCATTGTTCAAATAATGTAATTTGTACAGAAATAGAACATCGACAAAACAGAAGAACCGAATTTGTTATAATTAAGAAATAAGAGGCGACCGTGCCATAAAAAACAGGTAAAAAGCATCCATCATATGATGGATGCTTTTTTCATTCTAAGCACTGTAAATAGGCGGAAAATATGTATTTTTGCAAACTTAAATGAATTTGCAACGAAAGATGAGTCGAAGTTTTAAAGAATATAAAGGCTTAAACCTAACGAATATAGCCATTGAAACCCAAAAATTTTGGGAAGAAAATGATATATTCGAAAAGAGTATAAGCTCAAGAGAAGGAAATAAACCCTTTGTGTTTTTTGAAGGTCCACCATCAGCAAATGGTTTGCCCGGAATTCATCATATGATGGGCAGGACAATTAAGGATCTTTTTTGCCGCTATAAAACCATGCAGGGATATCAGGTAAAAAGAAAAGCGGGATGGGATACTCATGGTCTGCCGATAGAATTAGGTGTAGAAAAAGAACTTGGTATTACGAAAGAAGATATTGGAAAAAAAATAAGTATTGAAGATTATAATACTGCCTGTAAAAAAGCAGTAATGCGATATACAGATATTTGGGAGGATCTAACCAGAAAAATGGGGCATTGGGTGGATATGCACGACCCATATGTTACGTATCAACCGAAATATATGGAAACTCTTTGGTGGTTGTTAAAACGGTTATATAATAAAGGCTTGTTATATAAGGGTTACACGATTCAGCCGTATTCACCTAAGGCAGGTACAGGATTGAGCTCACATGAATTAAATCAACCTGGAACTTATCAAGACATTACAGATACCACGGTTGTTGCACAATTCAAAACTGTAAAAAATACATTACCAGAGACTTTGCAACAAATTGAGGGTGATTTGTTTTTATTGGCATGGACTACTACCCCATGGACACTTCCATCCAACACGGCATTGACAGTTGGTAAGAAAATTGAATATGTTGTGGTTAAAACATATAATCAATATACCTACGAATCTGTAAATATTATTTTAGCGAAGGCATTAGTGGCTTATCAATTTGGGTCTAAATTTACAGAGGTAAATTCTGTAGCTGAATTAAATTCATTTAAGAAGGAAAATAAACAAATTCCGTTTCAAATTGTCTCGGAGTGCATGGGAAAAGATTTGGTAGGTATTAAATATGAACAATTATTGACCTACGCATTGCCATATAAAAATAGCGAAAATGCCTTTAGAGTTATTGCCGGTGATTTTGTTACAACGGAAGATGGTACCGGAATCGTGCATACCGCTCCGACTTTTGGTGCCGATGATGCAATAGTTGCTAAAAAAGCGGAACCAGAAGTTCCTCCAATGTTGGTTTTAGATGATAATGATAACCCGGTTCCCCTAGTGGACCTGCAAGGTAAGTTTACCAAGCATATGGGTGAGCACGCCGGGAAATATGTAAGGAATGAGTACTATGATGATGCTGAAATTCCAGAAAGATCTGTTGACGTAGAAATAGCTATCAAATTAAAGGAAGAAAACAAAGCATTTAAAGTAGAAAAGTATAAGCACAGTTATCCAAATTGTTGGAGAACTGACAAGCCAATTTTATACTACCCACTTGATTCATGGTTTATAAAAGTTACCTCGGAGAGAGATAAAATGTATGATCTGAATCAAACAATAAATTGGAAACCTAAATCAACCGGAGATGGAAGATTTGGAAACTGGTTAAAAAATGCAAATGACTGGAATTTGTCTCGTTCTCGTTTTTGGGGTACACCTCTTCCTATTTGGAGAACAGAAGACGGATTAGAAGAGATTGTTATAGGGTCTGTAGAGGAGTTGAAGGTTGAAATGAAAAATGCCGTCGAAAAGAGATTTATGAAGAATGAACTTTTTGAAGATTTTGTTGGTGGCGATATGAGTGAGGAGAATTATGCAAAAATTGACCTGCATAAAAACGTTGTGGATAAAATAGTGTTGGTGTCTCCATCTGGTAAACCAATGAATAGAGAATCTGATTTGATTGATGTTTGGTTCGATTCAGGTGCGATGCCATATGCACAATGGCATTACCCCTTTGAAAATGCTGAAAAAATAGATGAAAATAAATTTTTCCCTGCTGATTTTATAGCGGAGGGCGTTGATCAAACGAGAGGTTGGTTTTATACCTTACATGCCATTGCTGTTATGAATTTTGACAGTATAGCATATAAAAATGTAGTATCCAATGGATTAGTATTGGATAAGCAAGGGAAGAAAATGTCCAAGCGATTAGGCAATGCTATTGACCCTTTTATTACTATGGAAAAGTATGGTCCTGATGCTACTCGATGGTATATGATTTCTAATGCAAATCCGTGGGATAACTTAAAATTTGACATAGAAGGTATCGAAGAGGTTAGAAGAAAATTCTTCGGAACAATTTATAATACATATTCTTTTTTCACTTTATATGCCAACATAGATAATTTCACCTATGAAGAACCTGAAATAGCTATTGGAGATAGACCGGAAATTGACCAGTGGATTTTGTCAGAATTAAATACATTGGTGGATAATGTGGAGAAGTTTTATGAAGATTACGAACCCACAAAAGCAGCTAGAGCGATCCAGGATTTTGTAACTGAAAATTTGAGTAATTGGTATGTTAGATTGAGTAGAAGAAGATTTTGGAAGGGTGAATATCAACACGATAAAATTTCTGCTTATCAAACCTTGTATACTTGCTTGATTTCTATAGCTAAATTAGCATCTCCCATTGCTCCATTTTATATGGATAACTTGTATAGAGATTTAACAAAAAACACTACCAAAGATAGATTTAGTTCAGTACATTTGGAAAAATTTCCAAAAGCTGATAGTTCGTTAATAAATGTGAGCTTAGAGCGTAAAATGCAAAAGGCTCAAGCCATATCATCAATGGTGTTATCCTTACGTAAAAAGGAGATGATCAAAGTTCGTCAGCCATTGCAGAGAATTATGATTCCTGTAATGGATCAAAATGATAAAAATGATATTGAAGCTGTATCAGATTTGATAGCTTCTGAGGTGAATGTAAAGAAAATTGAACTGATTGACGATGCTTCAGGAATATTAATCAAAAATATTAAACCAAATTTTAAAATTTTAGGTCCGAGATTTGGTAAAAATATGAGGTTCGTTACAACGGCAATTCAAAGTTTAACAGAAGTCGACATAGCAAGATTAGAAGAGGAAAATGAATTGGCTATCAATATCGAAGGAAGAACAGAAATCATTACGTTGGACGATGTTGAAATATCAACTCAGGATATTGAAGGTTGGTTAGTTGCCAATCAAGGCAATTTAACAGTAGCTTTAGACGTTTCAATATCAGAAGAGCTCCGTAACGAAGGAATTGCAAGAGAATTGATAAATAGAATTCAAAACTTGAGAAAGGAAAATGGATTTGAAGTTACGGATAGAATAAATTTATATATTGAAAAAGACGGTATAGTTGATGAGGCGGTCACATCCAATGCAACCTATATAAAAAATGAAACATTGGCCAATGAATTGTATTTAAAAGAAGAAATTAATAATGGAAGTAGTATTGTTTTTGATGATGTAAATACAATGCTATTATTAGAAAAAGTTTAAAAAAATGAGCGACACGAAAGTAAGATATTCCGACAAGGAATTAGAAGAGTTTAGGGGAATAATAGTAGAAAAGATTAGTAATGCTGAGAATGATTTAGCACTTATTGAAAGCACTTATAAGAATGACAGTAATAATGGTACTGACGACACGTCACCAACATTCAAGGCATTTGAAGAAGGATCGGAGACAATGTCTAAGGAAGCTAATGTTCAATTAGCAATTCGTCAGGAAAAATTTATTCGTGATCTTAAAAATGCGATTTTAAGAATAGAAAATAAATCTTATGGTATCTGCCGTGTTACAGGTGCTTTAATTCAAAAGGAACGCTTGAAATTGGTTCCGCATGCAACATTGAGTATTGAAGCAAAAAAACAGCAACACTAAAATTTTTAGAAACTTTGTTTTTAAGAGAGGATTAAGTCTTTTAATCCTTTTGCTTTTTAATGCCAATTTTTTCGCTCAAAAAATTATCGAAAAATCATTAATAACTGAGGCTTCAAGCTTTATTTTTGAATTTGATATTATAGATCAAATTATTATTGATGAATCACAAAGTTTTAATGAAGTTACTGTCTCTGCAGAAAGCGTAGAAAGTTATGTACCTAATTTTATTCTGGAAGAAAAAAACGGAAGTGTATTAATAAAAAGTATTGAACTTGGATTTGATAGAGATGAACTTAATAAAGTGTGTAAAGTTCAACCTATTTTTACAACCTTTAAGATCGCTATTCCAAAGGGTAAAAATGTTTTTATAAGCTATGTTGACGGAAATTTTTATTTGAATAGCTTTGGAGGGAATTTAAAATTGATCTTGAATGACGGTATTGTAAATTTAAATCATTTTTTGGGATCAGTAGATGTGAAATTGAACGGAGGTAATGTTTATTGCACGAAAATACAGGACACAAAAGTTGATATTAATTCCAATAGGGGCGTTGTAATATCCAGTCTCATACTAAATAATTCTCTAAAAAAGACAAATCAACTAAAGGGAGTATATGGGCGGAATTTGAACGAGCTAAACATAAATGCCATCACCGCCAATATTCATTTAAAATAGATTTGAATTTATAATAATATCGTATAGTTTTTAAAATTAAGCCATTGAAAAAAGCAATCTTTATAATTTCCATAGTTCTCTTGATTGATCAGATGACGAAAATTTATATCAAGACTCACTTTGTTTTAAGTGAAGAAATAAAAGTTTTTGGATTAGATTGGTTTCGTATTCATTTTCTAGAAAACAATGGCATGGCCTGGGGTAAGGAATTTGGAGGTAAATCAGGTAAGCTTTTCCTATCATTATTTCGTTTGGCAGCAATAACGGGCATCGGTTATTGGTTGTACGGAGCTGTAAAAAACAAGATGTCGAACACATTGATCGTGGCTATTTCACTGATATTTGCGGGAGCATTAGGAAATATAATTGATTCTGTTTTTTATGGTATTTTTTTTAGTGATAGTTATAGGAAAATTGCAACATTTTTGCCAGATGAAGGCGGATATGCTTCAGTTTTTTATGGTAAAGTTGTAGACATGATATATCTTCCAATGGTAGATACAGTCATGCCAGATTGGATTCCAAGTGTTGGTTTTGATTTTCCGGAATGGATTCCGTTATTTGGAGGAAAACATTTTTCAATATTTGAAAACAGGCACTTTACATTTTTTGACCCTGTGTTCAATATTGCAGATTCAGCTATAAGTGTTGGTGTAGGATTACTTATTATTTTCAATAAAAAAACTTTTCCAAAAAAAGAAAAAGTTGATTAATTGGCATTCTGTTTTTTTAAATCATCTATAAGTTGAACCAAGTTCTCAATTTCTACATGATCCATAATTACAATTTTGTACCACTTATTTTGATCATTGTGTTGATCCGGAACCAAATCATATTTTAAAGCAATTTCAGTTGGTATATATTTAGAATGAATAGTAACTATATTCATTTTAGGTTCTCTGAAATATTTAATACCCATTTCATCTAACTGTTTACATAGCCAATCAGTACGCATCAATAAAATACTAATTTTTTCATACCAACCATTTGGCCCATAGGTGAATAATATCATATAAACGGCAACTGCGTTAGAACCAGATCGGCTTCCACAAAGCGTTAAATCCATACCCTCAATATATTCAGCTTCCTTGGTCAAAACATTTTCTATAAGCCCTTTCCTACAAATAAAAATACCTGTTCCATAAGGAGATTGAAGCATTTTATGAGCATCAATGGTGATTGAACTAATTTTTGAATTGGTAAAATCGATCTTTGATTTTTCATTACTAAATGGATAAACAAATCCACCATATGCCCCATCAATATGAAGTTTATAAGTTAGGTTCCATTTATCCATCAAGTCAGTATAAACGTTAGGATCATCAACCGATCCAAACATGGTAGTTGCCATATTAGCTATCACAATAAAATATTTCTTACCTGTTCCAACAGCTTTTTTAACGATCTCTTCAAGAGCGAGTTCATCAATTGTTCTACTTTCAAAATCAACAGGAATCGTTAGTAGATCTATACTTAGTAAATTCGCTCCCTTAGGAATAGAATAATGAGTATCCTGTGAAGCTAAGATGACAATATCATTATTTTTAGAATTAAATTTATTTTTGAAATAATTTCTAAACACCCACATGGCCTGTATATTGGCCTCGGTTCCACCGGGAGCAATATAACCGTCAAATTCTTCGGATCTGCATTTGAAAACATCAACGGCAAGAACATTAAGAACCTCGCGTTCAATTTCTTGTGTTCCTTTAAATGCTTTCTCAGATGTGCCGTAAGTGTGACAACCAATGTGGTTTGGATTGGCTACAAAAGTTTTTAAAGTTGGAGCATCTACTAAGAACGGCGCATTAGTATAAAAAACCTTATCATCTAATTTAGAGGCAGGATAACCCAATGAAGAATCCTTAGAAAAATCAACATTTTCAAGAAGTGCTTTTTCTATTCTATCTTGAAGTTTTTTCTGGCTAAATTTTTTCCAATATTTCATACGTTTAAAATCTTGTAATTATATGATATTAAAGTAATTAAAAATTTGAGAACGTATGTAATCGATGCGCTCTCTCATAAAAAATTTATTCATTTCCTTTTTTGAAATAATTGATTAAATTTATTCATGTTCGTTTCATAAAATTTATATTTATAAAAACGTAATTTTAGTCGGTAAATTTACGATTAATAAAATAATAAAAACGCTGTTTTCAAGACTTGAATTTATCAGTACAAATAAAATCCTTGCCTTCACTACCGGGTGTATATCAATACTATGATATCGATGGTAAAATATTATATGTGGGTAAAGCAAAAAATTTAAGGAAAAGAGTTGCCTCTTACTTTACTAAGAAATATGAGAACGGAAAAACGAGAGTGCTGGTAAAGAAAATAACCTCTATTAAACACATTGTTGTCGAAACTGAATCGGATGCACTTTTATTAGAGAATAACTTAATTAAAAAGTACCAACCAAGGTACAATGTATTGTTAAAGGATGATAAGACCTATCCATGGATTTGTATAAAAAAAGAACCGTTTTCAAGAGTTTTTTTAACAAGAAAATTAATTAAAGACGGCTCTGTTTATTTTGGCCCGTTCACCTCTGTAAGAACCTCAAGGGCATTATTGTCGTTGATAAAGGAGTTATATCCCCTACGAACGTGTAATTATAAGTTGTCGCCAGAGAATATTGAGAATAAAAAGTACAAGATTTGTTTAGAATATCACATTAAGAATTGCAAAGGCGCATGTGAAGGGAAACAATCAGAACAGGATTACAAAGGTGATATTGCAGAGATAAAAAATATCCTTAAAGGCAATTTCAAATCAGCATTACAAAAATTTGAAACTCTAATGCATGATTTCGCATCCAGATCAGAATTTGAAGAAGCTCAGAAAATTAAAGAAAAACTTGATAGTTTAGTTAACTATCAAGCGAAATCGACCATTATAAACCCCAAAATAACTGATGTAGACGTTTTTTCTATAATTTCTGATGAGACCGTGGCTTATATTAATTATATGAAAATTTCCAACGGTGCTATAATTCAATCCAATAATATTGAAATTAAAAAGAAGTTAGATGAAGAGGATAAAATGTTATTAGAACTGGCCATTATTGAGATAAGACAGAGATTTCAATCATTGACAAAAGAAATTTATGTACCATTCGTGGTTGAAGTTGGAGACGAAATTAAGGTTACGGTTCCAAAACTTGGAGATAAGAAAAGAATTGTTGATTTATCTATTCGAAATGCGAAATTTTATCGCCATGAGCAATTCAAACAAATTCAAATTATTGACCCGGACAGACATGCGAATAGAATAATGAAACAAATGCAAAAAGATTTGCGTCTGAATGAAGAACCACGTCATATAGAGTGTTTTGATAATTCTAATATCCAAGGTACGCATCCGGTCGCAGCATGTGTTGTGTTTAAGAATGGAAAACCAAGTAAAAAAGATTACAGACACTTCAATATTAAAACTGTGGTTGGTCCGGATGATTACGCTTCCATGGAGGAGGTAATTCATCGGAGATACAAACGATTACTAGATGAAGGCCAAAGCTTACCACAACTCATTGTAATTGATGGTGGTAAAGGCCAGTTATCTTCATCGATAAAAAGTCTAGAAGTGCTTGGACTTCGAGGTAAGATAGCCATCATTGGAATTGCTAAAAGATTAGAGGAGATTTATTACCCGGGAGATTCAATACCTATGTACTTAGATAAGAAATCAGAAACTTTAAAGATCATTCAGCAGTTGCGAAATGAAGCCCATCGATTCGGAATAAATCATCATAGAAATAAAAGAAGCAAAAGTGCTATTCAATCGGAATTATCAAAGATTGATGGTATTGGAGAGAAAACCATCTTAAAACTGCTTAAAAAATATAAATCGGTTAAAAGGATTAAAGAATTATCTCTGGATGATTTGGAAAAATTTATCAATAAGGACAAAGCGAACAAAGTATTCAGTTATTTTGCCAAACTTAAGTAGAAATATTAGGTATATTTACAAGGAGAATATCTGGTTAAAAAATTGCAAACCAATGTGGTATATGAGATTTTTACTTTTTTATTTTTATCAATCCAAAGTTTTTCTCAAGATGAGATTAAGATTGAAAAAGATGTTAAAGTAGGTCTTGTTCTGAGTGGTGGTGGGGCCAAGGGATATGCCCATGTAGGTGTGTTGAAAGTTTTGGAAGAAAACGGAATCAGGGTGGATTATATTGCCGGAACAAGTATGGGTGCAATTATTGGCGCTCTATATGCATCAGGGTACAGCGCTCAAGAGTTGGATTCAATGTTATATGTACATGATTTCTTAACCTTGACCAAGGATATAATGCCACGAGACGCATACTCTTTTTATCAAAAGGAAAATAAGGGAAAGTACGCCATTAGCCTACCAATAAATAAATGGAAAATTGGATTACCCAAGTCAATTTCAAAAGGTCAGAATATTTTTAATTTATTCTCACAATTAACGGAACACGTTCATCAGGTAGAAGATTTTAGCAAATTGCCAATTCCATTTTTTTGTATAGCAACAGATCTGGAAACTGGTGAGGAGGTTGTCCTGGACCATGGTTTTTTACCCGAAGCCATAAGAGCGAGTAGTTCCTTTCCATCTATATATACCCCTGTTGAAATTGATGGTAGAATGTTAGTGGACGGTGGTATCGTAGATAATTATCCAATTGAGTTACTGAAAGCTAAAGGAGTTGACTATATAATTGGAGTTAATGTACAAGGAGAGCTACGTAAAAGGGATGAATTAAATTCGGCACCGGAAATTTTGTGGCAAATAGCAGGTTATCAGATGTATGAAGGTATGGAGAAAAAAATTGAAATGACTGACTTGTACTTAAGACCGGAAGTGTCAGCCTATGGAGATTTTTCTTTTGGAGCCACAAATGAGATCATTATAGCTGGAGAAGCTGCCGCAAATGAGGAGTTGGAGGAAATTAAGAAATTATCCACAAGTCAAAACCATGATATAAATACAAATGTATTAAAAGCTGATCTAAGAGAAGATCAAGAGGGTATAAAGATTGCAGAGATAACGATTACAGGTAATGAAAACTATACAGACAATTACTGTTTAGACAAGCTTAATATTGAAGTGGGAGAGGTAGTGAGTCATAAGAATTTCATAAAAGGGATAGAAACTTTATCAGCAACGGGAAATTTTGAGAGTATTCAATATAGATTTTTGAGAGTTGAAGGAGGCATAAAAGTGGAGATCAAGTTAAGAGAAAGTGATATTATAAATTTTATAAAATTTGGCGCTCATTATGATCAACTCTATAAAACCGGAATCTTGGTGAATCTGACAATGAAACACCCCTTGTTCAAAAACGATTTTTTGTCGGCAGATCTGATTATTGGAGATAATATTAGATATAACATTGATTATTTTAAGGACAATGGAGACAACTGGAGTATTGGTATTAACAGCAGATATAATCAGTTCAAGATGGATCTGCTTATAGATGATTTGGATGAAGATAATCCGAATACGGGCTTGAAAGTACCTATAAAATATGGTGACAGATCTACTCAGTTTTATGTGCAAACAACAGTTAAAGATAAATTTGCATTTAGAGTGGGAGCGGAGTTTAAAGATTTAAAAGCCTTTACAACGACAGTCGTTGATGGAAAAAATCATAAAGAATATTTTGAGGATGGTGGTTACGGAATTTTATTTGCAAAAGTAAGTTTTGATTCTTACGATGCTAATTATTTTCCGAAAAGAGGTTTTTTTCTTGAAGGAAACTATCTTAATTATTTAGTTTCATTTTACTCAGTGTATGATTTTAAGCGTTTCGCACAGATTTATGGAAATATTGGATATACATATACCTTTTTTAACAAATTGACCTTTCATCTTATTGGAGCAGCAGGGGTAACTATTGAGTCAAATGGAAGTCGAGTTCACGATTATTTTTTAGGCGGTAATAATGACAATTTCATAAATACCTTTGTAAAATTTTATGGTTATGATGTTGCAGCCTTAAATGCCTCATCATTTGCTAAAACAGGGCTTACTATACGGTATGAGATCTTCAAGAATAATCATGTTTCATTTACAGGAAACTTTGCCGAGGTTGATGATACTTTATGGGAGAATTTAAATTTCTTTCAAAATGTTAGATCAGGATATGCCGTTGGTTATGGTTTGAAAACCTTAATAGGACCCATCCAGTTACAATATTCCTGGACACCGGATACTGCACAGGGTCTTTGGTATATTAATGTAGGCTATTGGTTCTAACTAACAGTTTCTTCTGTTGATAATTTAGGAATAGTCTTTTCTCGTATCCACATTTTTAACTTCATGGCGAGATAAAATAAAATCGGAACTACGATCAGGGTTAAAAAAGTAGCTACGAACAATCCATAAATAACTGTCCATGCGAGTGGCCCCCAAAAAACCACATTGTCACCACCAAAATATATTTGCGGATCAAATTCACTAAATAAAGTGTAGAAATTTATATTAAAACCTGTCGCTAACGGTATCAAGCCCAATATTGTTGTAATTGCTGTTAGTAAAACAGGTCTTAGTCGAGCTTTGCCTGCTCTAACAATTGATTCAAACAAATCATTTTCATTTAAGTAGGATCCTTCATCAATATTGAGATCTAATTTTTTTCTATCAATAAGCAGCTGAGTGTAATCTAAAAGTACAACCCCATTATTAACAACTATACCGGCCAATGAAATTATCCCCATCATGGTCATCATAATAACGAATGGTTTACCTGTAATTATTAGTCCACCAAATACTCCAATCAAACTAAGAAATATTGCCAACATAATTATAGCCGGTTTCGAAATAGAATTGAATTGAAAGATTAATATTAAAAAGATAAGTCCAAGCCCCGTGAAAAATGCTCCAACTAAGAAAGCCATTTGTTTATTTTGCTCCTCAATTTGACCTGTATAATCCACTTTTATATTCTCTGAAACACCAACAAAATTATCCATTTCATCTCTAATGAGACTAACTACAGCACCGGCATCCGTATATCCCGGTGCGAGAGCAGAATAGACTGTTACTACTCGTTTTACATCTCGATGTTTTATCTCACTAAAACCTGAATTGTTTTTTTTACTTGTTACTGCAGAAACAGGTACTTCTTTTATTTTACCTGAAGCCATATCTCTAAAAATAATTTTTTGATCAAATATGGCACTTGTATTATATTTATCTTCTTTATTAAAACGGACATATATATCGTAATCTTCGCCACCTTCCTTATATATTCCGGCTTTTGAACCAAAAATGGAAGACCGTAATTGTTGTCCAACCTGACCTGCACTCACTCCAAGTTCACCAGCCTTTTTTCTATCAACTTCAACATACATGGAGGGTTTTGATTTGTTTACATCTATCTTTAATTCGTCAATTCCAGGGATATTTTTAGAATTTATATAATCGCGCATTTTTTCAGCGGAAACAATTAATTCAGAATAATCACTACCCTCTAATTCTATATTAATAGGATAGCCGGCCGGAGGTCCAATAGCCTCTTTTTCAACACTTATAGCTACCCCAGGGTAAATACCAACCAGTGCCTCTTGTATTTTTTGACGTAGTAATTCCGTATCTCTACCCTTTCTATATTTATATTCTCTCATGGAGGCAGTTATCTTCCCTTTATGAGGCATTTCAGCAGCAGAACCACCATCTGTAAATGGATTACCAGCACCTTCACCAACCTGTGACACGGCACTTTCAACTAGAAAATTATAATTATCACCTTCAATGTAATCTTCATCATTTAAGAGCGCATAAACTTGATTTTCAATTTCTTTAGTTAAGATATTGGTTTTTTCAATATCTGTCCCCTGAGGATATTCAATGTATACAATAATTTGATTTGGAGTATTGTCAGGAAAGAACTCAACTTTAGTTCGTTGACTTATAACAGATGCGCCAAAACCTCCAAAAGCAATTAACAATAGAATAAATGTTCCAATACTAATAGCGTATGGTTTCCAACCGCTTAAGGCACCTCTAACCGTTTTTTCATATAGATTTTCCCACTTAGTAAGAATTTTTGTTTGAAAATAATTTGCCATTTTTCTCAAAAACAATCTATAAATCCAGAGTGTAATGGCGGTAAATATCATAACAGACCCAATGACTCTGTAAGGGCCTCCTAGTATTAGTATAAGCAGGCCAATAATTGTTATGATACTTGAAATGACAATAATGCGTTTCAAAGGCATATCCTTATCTTCAACGGTCATAAATTGTGAAACCAAGA
>PVMK01119894.1_pt1 | contig 20541 bp, 17 predicted proteins | sample 1853481 | NCBI WGS metagenome assembly PVMK01 (sample SAMN08533507, study PRJNA380276) | Marine sediment metagenome, whole genome shotgun sequencing project. | reverse complement strand
TTTGTGAGTTTTTCGATACTCTCAGCATAGCAGACCCGAATAATTGAATCTGGATTACATACTTAATGAGCGCTAAAAATATCCTCTACCTGGTTGATGGTTCTTCGTATCTCTACCGGGCATACCACGCACTTCCCAAGCTGACCAATTCCGCCGGTGAACCCACGGGTGCATTGCTGGGTGTTGCCAATATGTTGCGGCGTTTGCTGAAAGATGCAGACACTGAAAACATCGTGGTAGTGTTTGATGCAAAAGGTCCGACCTTCCGTCATGAAATGTATGAGCAGTACAAGGCAAACCGCCCGCCGATGCCATCGGAACTCAGCCAGCAGGTAGAACCGATCCACGAGATAGTCAGGTTGCTGGGTCTGCCGTTGATCCAGGTTTCCGGGTGTCGAGGCGGATGACGTTATCGGCACACTGGCGACCCGTGCAGCCGCTGAAAAAATGGATTGCATTATATCCACCGGCGACAAGGACATGGCCCAACTGGTCAACGACCATGTATCACTGATCAACACGATGACTGATACGCATATGGATGCCGATGGTGTACTGGAAAAATTTGGAGTGAGACCCGATCAGATCGTGGATTTCCTGGCCCTGACCGGTGACAAGGCAGACAACATCCCTGGAGTTGAGAAATGCGGACCGAAGACGGCCGCGAAATGGCTGGCTCAATGGCAGGATCTTGAAGGTGTGATGGCCAACGCAGGTGATATGAAAGGGAAAATCGGTGAGTACCTGCGTGAAGCGCTGGAAATTCTGCCGCTGTCGCAGGACCTGGCCACGATCCGAAAAGATCTGGAATTAGATCAGGGTGTAAATGATTTTGCCCGTGAGGCCGTAGATGAGACGGCGTTACGCGAATTTCTGCAGCACAATGAGTTCAACAGCTGGTTGCAGGAACTCGGTGATGACGAATCTTCACAGCCGCTAACGGCTGAGCTGAATTACACCACGGTGCTGGACGAGAATACCTTCAACCAGTGGCTGGAAAAACTAAAACAAGCGGAGTTGATCGCCTTTGATACCGAAACCACCAGCCTGGATCCGATGCAGGCCGAACTGGTCGGCTTGAGTTTTGCGGTTGACCCGTTTGAGGCGATTTATATACCGGTTGGCCACAACTACCCGGGTGCCCAGGAACAACTCGACCGCGAGACCGTACTGAAAGCTCTTAAACCGCTTCTGGAGGGCAAAACACCTGAAAAGGTGGGCCAGCATATCAAGTACGATATGAACGTCCTGTCACGATATGGTCTGGCCGTGCAAGGCGTCGCTTTTGACACAATGCTGGAATCATACGTGCTCAACAGCACCGGTAGCCGCCATGATATGGATACACTGGCGCTAAAATATCTTGGCCATCAGACCACCCATTACGAGGAAATTGCCGGTAAGGGTGCCAAGCAGATATCGTTTAGCCAGGTATCCATCGAGGACGCCGGTCATTATGCCGCCGAGGACGCCGACATCACCCTGCGTTTACATCAGCACCTATGGCCGAGATTGCAGCTTGAACCTGCATTGAATAAGGTACTGGTGGAACTTGAAATACCCTTGATACCGGTATTGGCGAGGATGGAGCAGGCCGGCGTGCTGATTGATGGCAAACTGCTATTGCAGCAAAGCAGTGAACTGGCCAAACGTATGCTGGAACTGGAAGGGCAGGTGCATGATGCTGCCGGACAACCGTTTAACCTGGGTTCTCCCAAGCAGCTTCAGCAGATCCTGTTTGAAAAGCTGGAACTACCGGTCATCCGCAAAACCCCCAAGGGGCAACCGTCCACCGCCGAAGACGTGTTGAGAGAACTGGCTGATAATTATGAACTGCCGAAATTGATCCTTGAGCACCGCTCGATTTCCAAACTCAAATCCACCTATACCGATAAACTGCCCGCCCAGATCAATCCACATACCGGGCGTGTGCACACGTCATATCACCAGGCGGTTGCGGCTACCGGCAGATTGTCATCCTCCAACCCCAATTTGCAGAACATACCCATACGCACGCCCCGGGGACGCAAGATTCGCAAGGCCTTCATTGCACCTCCAGGCAACTTGATTCTGGCGGCCGATTATTCGCAGATAGAGTTGCGTATCATGGCGCACCTCTCCGGTGATGAAGGGCTGCTTAAAGCTTTCCACGATGGTATTGATGTTCACCGGGCGACCGCAGGTGAAGTATTTGGCGAAGACTACGAGAAGGTCTCCGACGATCAGCGCCGTGCCGCCAAGGCAATTAATTTCGGCCTGATGTATGGCATGTCCGCCTTCGGGCTTGCCCGCCAGCTTGATATCAGCCGGCCTGAGGCACAGGAATACATGGACACCTATTTCTCCCGTTATCCGGCTGTGCGGGGCTATATGGAAAAGACCAGGGAAAAGGCGCGTGAGCATGGTTATGTCGAAACCTTGTTCGGTCGCCGGTTATACCTGCCGGAAATCAATGCCAGCAATATGATGCGCCGCCAGGGCGCCGAACGGGCCGCTATCAACGCGCCGATGCAGGGTACGGCTGCGGATATCATCAAGATTGCGATGATTAAGGTCGATGACTGGATTCAATCGGACAGGACGGGTGCGCGTTTGGTCATGCAGGTGCATGATGAACTGGTGCTTGAGGTTGAAGAGGATTGTTTGGAAAGTGTTCGGGAGGGTGTTATTGAGCGTATGTCGGGGGCGGCTGAGCTGGATGTGCCTTTGGTGGTTGATGCGGGGTTCGGGGTGGATTGGGATACGGCGCATTAGTCGTCGGTGATATTGAGTGCTTCGAGCGGGGCTGTGCGATGTTGGAGTTACTCGAAGCCACCTTTGAAGATAAATTCGCTGCTGGGAATAACCCTGTTTTTAATGTTGAACCTTCACGTTGTAATCCAGTCTCATATATTGACTGTACTAACAGTCGGGTCCGCAATCACAAAGCGGATCATGGGCTCGGTTATTTCCCCCAAGCTGAGACCCTTTTTTGACCCCGCCAGGTTTAGAAACTGGCGGGGTCTTTTATGTTCAGGAGGAGGTGAGACCGGGAACCGGTCGAGAGGCTGGCCTGAGCCATGCGCAGACCCGGCGTGTGTCCGTTTTGCACAGTGCGGGCTAAGACTTCTTTTCTAAACCCAACCAGTCCCGCGGCTTCAAATACCATCCCAATTCAGCTTCAGCAGACCCAGGCTCAGGCTGATAGTTATATCGCCAGTTAACCACCGGCGGTAATGACATCAGTATGGATTCGGTGCGGCCGCCCGATTGCAGGCCGAAAAGCGTGCCGCGGTCATAGACCAGGTTAAACTCAACGTAGCGCCCACGACGGTAAAGCTGAAAGGCCCTTTCCCGGTCGCCAAACGCCATCTGTTTGCGGTGTTCAACGATAGGCAGGTAGGCGGGCAGGTAGCTGTTTCCGATTGCCTGCATAAATTCAAAACTGCGCTCAAACCCCCATTCATTCAGATCATCGAAGAACAGCCCGCCGACACCACGGGTTTCATTGCGATGCTTCAGATAGAAATATTCATCGCAGCTTTGTTTGTAGCGGGGATAAATATCTTCGCCGAATGGCTGACAGGTTTCTTTTGCGGCTTTATGCCAGTGAATGACATCCTCCATATTCGGGTAATATGGGGTCAGGTCATAACCGCCGCCAAACCACCAGATTGATTCATTTTCGTTATTCCGGGCATCGGGTTTGCTGGCAATAAAGAAACGCACATTGGCGTGGCTGGTTGGCACATGGGGATTGTTTGGGTGGATGACCAGCGAAATCCCCAACGCCTGGAAATCCCGACCTTCCAGCTCAGGTCTGGCGGCAGTTGCTGACGGTGGCAGGCGCTTGCCAAAAACGTGTGAGAAATTCACACCCGCTTGCTCAAACACATCACCCTGTTCCAAAACCCGGGTACGTCCGCCGCCACCAGTCTCGCGTTGCCACAGGTCTTCCCTGAACCGGCCACTGCCGTCTGTCGCTTCCAGACCGGCGCAGATATTGTCCTGCAGTCCGAGCAAATATTTTTTTACCCGCTCAATTGGCATTTGTCATCTACCCTGGTGAAACATTCGGTTTAACCCTGTCTGATAATATTCCCGCTTAAAAGATCGCGAATTTCGCTGGGGTTCTCAGCGCCACCCAGTGGACCGGCCAGTATACCTTTGATATTTTGCCCGAAATAATCTTTGACCTCTGCAACGCTGCGGGCCGGCCTGTCTGCGGTGTGATTGGCACTGGTCGATACCAGTGCTGAGCTGAATGCAGCACATAAATCCCTGCTCGGTTTGTGTGCGGTGATGCGTAAAGCGATGGTGTCATGCCTGCCTGCCACATAGTCCGGCACCCCGGCAGCACGTGGGAACAACCAGGTCACAGGGCCTGGCCAGGTTTGCATGGCTTTGTTGACCAGTGACTCATCAATATCTGCAATCCACGGTTGTAGTTGTGAAAAGTCACTGGCAATCAGCACCAGGCCTGCCGATTCCTTTCGACCTTTAAGTAATAAAAGCTTGCGCACGGCTGATTCATTGGCGGGATCGCAACCCAGTCCATACACGGCCTCAGTGGGATAGGCAATGATATGACCGGCGCGCAGTTGTTCAGCGGCTTCAGCGGTATCCAGCAGTATGTGGCTCGCCATGGTTCAGATGGTGGTTATGTGCCCGGAAGTCATTTTTTAGATACTTTCTTTTTGGACTTTTTCTTCTTTGATCTATTCTTTTTGGTAGTCGTCTTTTTGCGCGTAGCTTTCTTTTTAGAGACCTTTTTCTTGGCGGTCTTCTTCTTGCCGCGCTTACGATCAGGTGCTGCTGCGATCAACTCCTCGCACTCGGTTTGTGTCAATGATTCAGGTTCACGGTCTTTTGGCATACGGGCATTTTTGTTGCCGTCGGTAATGTATGGTCCATAACGGCCGCGCAACACCTGGATATCAGTACCCTCAAAAGTTTTAATGATGCGGTTGGCATCGAGCTCCTTTTTCTCTGCGATCAGTTTCAGGGCATGCTCCAGTGTGACTTCGTGTGGATCCACGTCCTTCAGCGAAACAAATTTACTGTCGTAACGGATATAGGGGCCAAAGCGTCCAATCGCAGCGAACACTTTTTCACCCTCTGGGGTTACGCCCAGTTCTCTTGGAAGCTTAAACAACTCCAATGCTTCTTCCAGGGTAATGGTTTCCAGGCTCTGGCCGGGTCTGAGCCCTGCAAAAGCTGGCTTGTCCTCGTCATCACGAGTTCCGATCTGAGCGTGCGGCCCGAATCTGCCAAGACGTACAGATAGTGGCTTGCCTGTTTCAGGATCCGTACCCAGTACCCGGGCACCCTTGGCTTCGCCTCTGTCGACTGTTTCTTCTTTTTCCCTTACCCGTTTTACAAAGGGCTTCCAGAAAGCCTCAAGTAGGGGTATCCAATTTTTTTCCCCGCGGGATATCGCATCCAGCTGGTCTTCCATCTGCGCGGTGAATTCATAATCCACATATTCGTTGAAGTGATTTTCCAGAAACCGTTCAACTACGCGTCCGGTGTCCGTGGGTATGAAGCGGCGCTTGTCGAGTTCGACATAATAACGCCTGACCAGTGTTGACATGATGCTGGCGTAGGTCGAAGGCCTGCCGATGCCGTATTCTTCCATGGCCTTGACCAGGCTGGCTTCGGAATATCGTGGTGGTGGTTCTGTAAAATGCTGTTCGGAGCGTATCCCGTCGAGCTTGAGCACATCGCCTTCGCGCATATCCGGCAATCGACTCTCTGTCTTTTGTTCGTTTGCGGGCTTCGATACTTCGTAGGCCGCGAGAAAACCCGGGAAGGTAACAACAGAACCATTGGCACGGAAACTGGCATTGGCGCCGCAGTCGAATTCAACTGCAACGGTGTCCATTTTTGCCGGTGTCATCTGGCTTGCCAATGTTCGTTTCCAGATCAGTTCATACAGGCGGAACTGGTCATCGGTCAGGCTGGATTTTATCTTGTCGGGTACCAGGGCGGCTGAAGTTGGCCGAATGGCCTCATGCGCTTCCTGGGCATTTTTTGATTTTGTTTTGTAGAAATTCGGGTTTTCCGGCAGATAGTCCTGGCCAAACTGATCAACAATCTGCTTACGGATATCCGCGAGGGCATCATTGGACAAGGTGAGCGAGTCGGTGCGCATGTAAGTGATCAGGCCTTCAGTCTGGCCGTTGATCTCGATGCCTTCATACAGTGTTTGAGCTGTACGCATGGTTTTTTGTGCTGAGAACCTGAGCTTTCGGGAAGCATCCTGCTGCAATGTAGAGGTAATAAAAGGTGGTGCAGGTCGGCGTTTGCGTTCTTTACGGGTGATTCTGTCCGCTTTCAGCTGACCATTGGCATCAGCTAGCAGTTTCTCACGAACAGCGGTCGCACGTTTTTCATCCTGGATATCGAACTGGCGGTATTTTTCACCGTCCAGACGCACCAGGTTAGCGGTAAATGCATGTTCGGACTTTTGCAGGTCAGCTTCGATGGTCCAGTATTCCTGCGCATCGAATGCTTCGATTTCACGTTCGCGCTCTACGATCATACGCAGGGCCGGGCTTTGAACCCTGCCCGCTGAAAGCCCGGGTTTGATTTTTTTCCATAGCAATGGTGACAGCGTAAACCCAACCAGGTGATCCAGTGCACGTCTTGCCTGCTGGGCATTGACGAGGTCCATGGAAAGCTCGCGTGGATTGGCTACTGCATCCTGTATCGCGTGTTTTGTGATTTCTGAAAATTCGACCCGGTAGAAGGGAATTTTCTCTGTCAGTTTCTTTTCTTTCAGTATTTCGTAGATGTGCCAGGATATGGCCTCTCCTTCGCGATCGAGATCGGTCGCGAGATATACTGCTTCCGCTTTGCGGGTTGCCTTAACGATTTTATCAACGTGTTTTTTGCTGCCTTCGCTGAGTTCATAGTGCATGGCGAAATTGTTTTCGGTATCCACAGCACCATCCTTGGACGGCAGGTCGCGTACGTGACCATAAGAAGCCAGCACCTCGAAATCATTACCGAGGTATCTGTTTATGGTTTTCGCCTTGGCCGGCGATTCTACAATGAGCAGGTTTTTTGCCATATCAAATTCAAACAAGCACCAACTGCCGGGTAGGCAGGAAAGTGTTTAGATGGTTAATCCCTCCAATTTATGTAGTTTTGAGCACCAATTCGACCGCATGCGGCGGCTGTTTCCTATATATATTAGTGCCGATACTCCTGCTCGGTGTCAAACATCAAATCTTCCATCCAGGCAAAATTGGCTTCCTGGCCCGGTTGGTTGAACAACACCATCAGCACTACCCACTTCATGTCCTCAAGGGTGATTTCATCTGTTTCCAGCGCCAGTACACGGTCCAGAACCAGTTCACGACGCTGGGCGTCCACGATGCCAATATTTTCCAGGTACATCAGGAAATCCCTGCACTCGGTATCCAGGCGCGCTATTTCGGAGTCCACATAAACACGGACCGGCCGGTGGTTAACCTGAAACAGGTCGGGTTGGTGGCGTTGCTCGGCAAGACCGTCCAGCCACTGGAAGGCCTTATCGATTTCACCATTGGTGAACCCCGCCTGGTGGAGGTTTTCCTCCAGGGAGTCCCTGTCCGGGGTTTCATCCGGTTCGTCGTATAAATAATTTTCAAAAAGAAACATCAGTACGTCGAGTACATTTTCTTTCATTATTAAGCCTCTATGTCTGTTGGCCGATGGTTTGTTATTGCATTCACCAGCCGGACACCTCTCCGTTCTCGTGTTAACAGCATGGCTGAGACTAGCCGCAGGGTCAATGCACTTTTTCGCTAAGCGCGCACATAGCGCCCGTTGCCTTGTTTCTTTACCATGCCTTTGAGTTCCATCATCAGTAGCATGGAAGATATCTCACGGGCACTGAGCCCGGTCTGTTCAATGATCGTATCAACGGGTTTCGGGTCATATGACAGTACTTCCCACATCGTGTTGTAGTCAGCGTCATCCAGCAGGCTGTTTTTGTTGCAGACAGGGTTTTCTTCGGTTTCATCTGGCTGATCAAGCCGTTGACGAATCTCCATTTGCAATTCTGCAGCAACGGGACCCAACTCCTGCATGATGTCAGCGGTTGTTTCCACCAGTCGTGCGCCATCGCGGATCAAGCGGTGACAGCCCTTGGCCATGGGGTTATGCAATGAGCCGGGCAGGGCGAATACATCACGACCCTGCTCTGCGGCCTTTCGCGCAGTGATCAGCGTACCGCTATTCAGGCCGGCCTCTATAACCAGAACCGCCAGGCTCAGACCTGAAATGATCCGGTTACGTGATGGAAAATGCTGGCGTCTTGGTGGTGAGCCCAGCGGTAATTCAGAAATCATTGCGCCCTGTGAGCGGATGCGCCTGGCAACTGCCCGGCTGCTGGCTGGGTAGACCTTGTCCAGGCCGGTACCGTTGACAGCAATGGTGAAAGAACCGGCATCCAGAGCCGCAGTGTGGGCAGCACTGTCGATTCCGCTGGCCAGACCGCTGGTAATGGTCATGCCCTGGCGTGCGAGGGTGGTGGCAAAGTCGCGTGCGTGGTCAAGTCCGCCGGCGGTGGGGTTGCGGCTGCCTATAATGGCGATTTGAGGCTGCCAGAGGCAACCGGGATCACCGTCTATAAACAGGGCGGCCGGTGGACCATTGATTCGGCGCAATAAGACGGGATACGCGTCGTCATCCCAGCACAACAGGTGGTGGTTTGGCTGAGAAAGCCATTCCAGGTCTGATTCAATTTTTACTTCATCCGGTTTGGAAATGGCAGCGACTGCTGTCTCTGGTAAACCATGCAGGGTTAAATCCCGGCTGCTCGCAGCGACCAGTGCTGATGCACCACCCAGTGCTTCGATCACCCTGATAAGCGAAGCGCCCCCGATCGAGGGCGCATTCAATATTACTAACCAATCACGCTGCTTCGTAGCAGCCCCCTTTATTTATGCCTGTTTCGTTAAACCGTTTCGTCCGGGTGTTTTAGTACGTCATGTTCACGAACCGGACGTTTCCCACTCATAATTATGGCGTAACTGACTTCATCAAAGACCCGGAAAATCAGGATATGGGCGCTGAATTGATCCGGAAGGGTGACCTTGTCACCGTTCAGAGTCTTTTGATCTGCCCAACTACCGGTGGGGTATTTCACTTCGTCCTGTATCCTTTGGCCAGGCCGGAAAGCCGAAAATACGTGACCAGTCTCAACGCCCTGGTTCTGACCGGCATTGATCGCAATAATCTGGTAGTGACCCGCACCATAGCTGGCCTGGGTCAATGCGATTACTTCGAGACCATCCGGTACCGGGGCCATCGCATGTGGAAAAAATTGCGCGTCATACTCAAAATCGTCAATGGGCAATATAAAATCACCCCGTTTTATCTCAGTGCGACCGCTCTGGATTTCCAGCGTGGCAGGGTCGCCTTGCTTGACCAGTCTTCCCACTGCAATATCCCAGAACTCATAACCCAGAACCGGCGGGTTCTTGCTGCGCCATGACATTGTCGCATCCCAGATGTTGTCCGGATATTCCTCTTCCGGGCGCAGGTGTTCAGCATATCTGTGGTGCTTGCCTCTTTTCATTACGCCCTTATCATCATAGTAGATATGGCGCATTCGAACGATGGCAAATTCCTCACCAATGCGTCCGTCAATGCCCCGCACATACGTAAGATCTCTTTCCGTTACCATTTGACGTTGACTTTCATTGGCCACGACATAAGGCAGTTCAGAGAAGGAACCCGGTGGTAAAACGCGGGCATTGGTAATGAAATGCTTGATCGCATCCCATTCAACCGGCGGGATTGCGTCCCGGGGTAACTGGCGTACTCCGGGGGACATTCGCACGGTTCGCTTGTCTCCATTGACCAGCAGGCGTGGCTTGCCGTCAATATAAACCAGAGATATACGGTCGCCCGGATATATCAGGTGAGGGTTTTCAATTTGCGGATTGGCATGCCAGATAGCTGGCCATTGCCAGGGTTGCTCCAGAAATTTCCCGGAGATGTCCCAGAGGGTATCGCCCTTTACAACAACATATTCATCAGGGTGATCGGAGCGCACTGACACGTCCTGTGCCATCGCTGCGCTTGCCAACATCGCCACCAGGATAAGGTGAAAAATTTTCTTAATCACAGTCCTTTCCCCATATAGTAGGCATCCAGCCATCTTGACCGATGCGGTCATTATTCTTCACTGGCGAACATAGTTCGTCATTAGCTATCATAATTCCTGCGGTGCAAAAGTTCACCTAAATTATTTATCAGGCACAGAAGCATATGGCAAAACTAAACATTTTGGAATTCCCGGACCCCCGCTTGACGACGGTCGCAACTGCGGTGGAAACCTTCGATAAAGAGCTGAAAAAGCTGGTTGAAGACATGACAGAAACCATGTATTCAGCCAATGGAATTGGTCTCGCAGCAACCCAGGTAAATGTCCACAAACGCTTGCTGGTACTGGATGTCAGCGAAGATCAGGACCAGCCCCGGGTGTATATCAACCCGGAGATTTTGAGCCAGTCAGGTGAACAGACACACGAGGAGGGTTGCCTGTCGGTTCCGGGCGTATATGCCAACGTGAAACGGGCCGAAAATATCACCGTCAAGGCACACGATATAGATGGAAATAGCTTCGAAGAACAGCTCGAAGAACTGCATGCTGTGTGCATTCAACATGAAATGGATCACCTGATTGGTCGTCTTTTTGTTGATTATTTGTCCCCTTTAAAGCGAAACATGGTGAAAAAGAAGCTTGAAAAGCAGCGAAAAGTGGCAGCAAAAGAAGCCGAAGAGCACCTGGTGATCTGATAATGAAAAAACAAAACTCACCTTTGCGCATTGTTTTTGCCGGCACACCGGATTTCGCACTACCACCTTTGCAGACTTTGATTAATGAGGGCTGTCACATTGTTGCGGTTTTAACCCAACCGGACCGGCCTGCAGGTCGTGGCAAACAATTGCGTGCCAGCCCGGTTAAACAACTGGCGTTGGAAAACGGCTTGGAGGTATTGCAACCGGAAAGTCTTAAAGATTCTGGCTGGATGGAAAAACTTACAGATCTAAAACCGGATTTAATGGTGGTGGTGGCATATGGGCTGATGATTCCGGCCCAATTGCTGGATTTACCACCCCTTGGTTGCTGGAATATACATGCTTCATTACTGCCCCGATGGCGGGGTGCTGCACCTATCCACCGCGCCATTGAAGCGGGCGATGAGCAAACCGGTGTGTGTATTATGCAGATTGAGCTTACGCTGGATACCGGGCCTGTTTACCATTGCCTCAGTACGGCGATCGGAGCGCAGGACACTGCTGGAATTTTGCATGACCGCCTGGCTGTCATGGGTGCACAGGCACTTAAATACTGCATCGGGCTGGCTATGCAGGGCGAACTTCCGCAACCCCGCGCACAGGATGATAGCCGGGCAATATATGCTCCAAAATTAAGCAAGGCAGAGGCCGAGCTGGATTGGAACCAGGCGGCCACGGTCTTGGAGCGTAAGGTCCGGGCATACAATCCCTGGCCGGTTGCATGGTGTGAGCTTGGTGGGCAACGTTTACGTATCTGGCAAGCTGAAGTAGTGGATAATATAGCGGGTGCTCAACCTGGTCAGGTTATTGTTGAGCAGCAATCTTTAATTATTGGTACGGCGGAAAAATCCTTGAAAATACTGGAGATACAGCGCGCAGGTGGACAACGCATGTCAGCCGAACAATTTCTGAATGCGCAAAAGCCACAGGATTGGTGAAAATGAGTTCCGGGAAAAAGAAAAAGTCACAAAATCCTCGTGTTGCGGCAATTCAGGCCTTGTCAGAGGTACTGGATTCAAATAAAAGTCTTGCCGAAAGTGCGGCGCTTTCACAGATTCGCGACAGCCGCGATAATGCTTTCGCCCGGCACCTGGCTTACGGTGTTTTACGCTGGCTGACCGCATTGGATTGGCTGGCTGGCGAGCTGCTAACCAAACCACTAAAGAAGCGTGAACGTGATGTGCAACGACTGGTATTGCTGGGTCTGCAACAGCTGTGGCATGACCAGACCGCCAGCCATGCCGCCGTGAATGAAACAGCGGAATGCGCCCGCTTGCTTGGGAAACCCTGGGCGGTAGGCCTGATCAATGCGGTCTTGAGACGGTTCCAGCGTGAGCAGGAGCAACTTTTAAACAAGCTGGCGCAGGTTGATCAACGCTATGCGCACCCGGATTGGATGCTGAAAGAGATCCAACAGGACTGGCCTGAGAGCTGGCAAAGCATAGCTGATGCCAACAACCTCCAGGCACCACTGTGGTTGAGAATAAACCGCCAGAAGGCAGATGAATCAAAACTGCGAAATGAATTGAAAGTCGCAGGGTTTGAGGTCGCTGATCACCCGTATGCCCGTGATGCCATTAGCATCAGTCCGGCGGCGGCGGTTGTAAAAATTCCAAATTTTGAGAGAGGCTGGTTATCCGTCCAGGATCCGGCTGCACAACTGGCGAGGGATTTGCTCGATCCCCAACCCGGGGAACGTATCCTGGATGCCTGTGCTGCACCGGGAGGTAAAACCGCCCACTTGCTGGAAAGCTGTCCCGAGATTGATTTGACTATCCTGGATAGGCAGGCACAACGCCTTGAGCAGGTTCAGCAGACCTTGAATCGCCTGGATTTGACCGCGAATACGATGGTTGCTGATGCAGCGGCAACAGAAGATTGGTGGAAGGGAGAGAAATTTAACAAAATCCTTCTGGATGCACCCTGTAGCGCTACCGGCGTTATCCGCAGGCACCCGGAGATCAAGTGGCTACGCAGCAGCGAGCAGGTGGATGCGGCTGTGCAGATTCAGGCCGGGTTATTGGCCGCATTATGGCCGTTGCTGGAAACCGGAGGTATCCTTGTCTATGCCACCTGTTCGATATTGAAACGTGAGAATGATCAACAAATACAACGGTTTCTGGAACAACATACTGATGCAGTAGTAGAGGGTTTTGCTGTAAAGTGGGGTTTGGCCGGGCCATACGGTCGCCAGATCATACCCGGGGAAGCCCAGATGGACGGGTTCTTTTATGCGGTTTTGCGCAAGACTGCTTAGTATCGCAGTGTTATTGCTTGCTGGCTGCGGTCAGGAAGCCGCTGTAGATTATGGGTTTTCCATCAACGATGTGTCGGTTAGCCGTGCCTACCAGTCACTGAATGTCCGTTTGCAACAGCATCTGGAATTAAGTCGACAGGCACGTAAAGCGCTGGAACACGGCGTAATGTTGACGATCAACCTGGAAATGGAATTACGGAACGACAACAAGATGATTGTCGTACGGCGGGATGCCAGGCGTTATCAGCTTCGCTACCTGCCTTTGAGTGAGCGCTACCAGTTGACAGAAGAGGAAACCGATGAGTTGCAGACTTTTTCGCGCCTGCGTCATTTGCTTGCTGCTATTGACGATTTGAATATCCAGTTGTCCACCGGGCCGCTACCGCCAGGAACTTATGAATTACGTACCCGCATCCGCCTGGATAAAAGTCGTTTGCCGGCACCCATGCAGTTGCCCGCCTGGTTTTCATCCCAGTGGCAGCACGATTCGGAGTGGTCGGTATGGCCTTTCAAAGTAAGCGTATAAGGCGTTTGGTGCTAAAAGTACTACCGGTGGCGGTCGCCCTGGTGGCACTGCTTGCATCATTGATTCTTGTCAGTAACGTCCAACAGGATGCCAGCGGTATGGGCCAGCCATATGTATGGGTGCTGGTATTGACCATTTTTGCATTACTGGTGGTATTGACAGCTATTTCTCACCGCGTTATTTCACTGACCAGAAAGGTCCGCGAGCACGCACCCGGCGCCATGCTGTCAGCACGTTGGGTCAGGTACTTCCTGGTCTTGTCGCTGCCACCCGCCTTAATCGTTTACTTTTTCTCGGCTTATTTCCTGACCCGGACGGTAGATAGCTGGTTTGATGTGGGTGTCGAGGCGGCACTGGCTGACTCACTGGAGTTGGGTCAGCAGTTTTTGAAGATCCGGACGCTGGAAGTTCGCAACCAGGTGCGTCGCCTGAGCAGGGAAATCGATAATCCTGCTGATGATGCGCGCACGGTACGCCGAACCCTGCTGGCAAATGTCAGTGCTGCCGGACCCCTGGAGCTTTCAGTCATGGAGGGCGATGGAAGGCTGGTCGCCAGCGCCAATATCAATATGCTCGCTGACCTGCCCAAGCGGCCGGGTGATTACGCATTGTTACAGGCACAGGATCGTGGTGAATATGCGGTGGCGGAACCGGTAGCTGACGGAATCCTGCGTATCCGCGTGATCCAGCGTTTACCATACAATGTTCCGGGTGGGCAGGGGTATTTGTTGCAGGCTATTTATCCCTTGCCTGAGTCGATCACCACGCTCGCCAGCGAAATAGAAAAAGAATATCACCGTTATCAAAACCTCAGTTATTTGCGTGAGCCGTTGAAACAGAGTTTTATTCTTATCTTGTCGCTGGTGCTACTGCTGACCGTGTTACTGGCCATACTGGCTGCGCTCAACGTGGCGCGCAGGATGGTCAACCCAATTTCAAAGCTGGCGCAGGCCACGCGCAAAGTTGCAGCCGGTGACCTGACCTATGAAATGCAGGCTGAAACCCGCGATGAAATGGGTTTCCTCGTACAGTCTTTTAACGAAATGACCGAAGCCCTCACCAGCGCGAGTGAGGAAGCGGAAAGCAGCAGGGCTCAGCTGCAGTCACAAAGCGAGTATCTTGAAACTGTTTTGGGCAGTCTGACCGCCGGTGTACTGACACTGGATGACAAGCTGAAAGTTGTCACCGCGAATTCCGCTGCTGAACAGATGTTGGGTATGCCGACAGGATTTTTTGCCGGCCGGAGCTTGATAGAACGGGCCGAAGCAGCCCCGTTTCTGGCTCCGCTGGCTGAGCTGATCGTACGTCAAATGGGGCGTGGTCCTGCAGAGTGGCAACGGGAAATACGACTTCGGGCCCACGGCATGGTCATTGTTTTCGATGATGTCACCGTGCTCAACCAGGCACAGCGTGAGGCGGCCTGGGCTGAAGTGGCACGCCGATTGGCGCACGAAGTGAAAAACCCTTTAACCCCGATTCGCCTGGCTGCAGAACGACTGCGTATGAAGTTGATGAGCAGGCTGGACGACAAAGATGGCGCTATGCTTGACCGGGCCACCGGAACCATTGTTTCCCAGGTCGAAGCACTACGTTCGCTGGTTGATGCCTTTGGAGACTACGCACAGGGGCCACAACTGGAGCGAGAGCCAATGGCTCTTGATCAGCTGATCAAGGATGTTGTTGCGCTTTACCAGCACGAAGACCAGCGGGTGCAATTTCACCTGAAGCTGATCGCCGGCCCACCGGATTTATCAGCAGATAGCGGCCAGATCCGCCAGTTGCTACACAACCTGATTGCCAACTCCAGTGAGGCCGTTAAACAAGGTGAGCAGGCAGAAGTCCATATTCGCACAAGACTGATTACCCAGGCCGGTAAAAAGTGGCTGGAACTGGAGGTCAGTGACCGTGGCCCCGGTTACCCGCAGGCGGTTCTGGAAAAACCCTTTGAGCCGTACGTGACTTTCAAGGCAACCGGTAGTGGTCTCGGTCTGGCCATTTGCAAGAAAATTGTCAGCGAGCATGATGGTCGCATCACTATCTATAACCCGACGTTTGGTGGTGCGTGTACCACGATCATTCTGCCGCTTGAATTAACGCAATAACATCTTCACAGCAACAATCAGCAGGAATGCTGCAAATATTCGTTTTGCAACCAAAGGTGAGCTCCGATGTATGGCAGCCACCCCCAAAGGTGCTCCAAACACACTGAATAAGGCTACTCCTGCGAGTGCCTGCAAATGCACATACCCAAGTGTAGCTGTGGAAGAGTGGCTGTCACCCAACAGAACAAACCCCAGGGTGCCTGCAACTGCGATTGGATAACCGCAGGCAGATGCCGTGGCGATCGCATTCTGAACCCTTTGCCCATGCCACAACAGCCAGGGCACGGTCAGGCTGCCGCCACCGATACCAAGCAGGCTGGAGATCGTGCCGATCCCAAAGCCAGTTCCCGCGACCGGCAAACGCCCGGGCAGAGGCCGGTCACCCAGTTGGCCCGATCCACGCAGCATTTGCAGGCCGACAAGGAATGCAAAAACACCAAAAACATAACCCAGTGCAATGTCACCTATGCTATCGGCAATTAAACTTCCGAGCAGTGCACCAGCGAGCAAGCCGGGAAGCATCTGCCTGACCAACGGCCATAAGATGGCACCGCGCCTGTGGTGCGCGAGCAACGAGCTCATCGAGGTAAACAACATGGTTGCCAGGGAAGTGGCAACTGCCATCTGCACAGCCATGCCTGCGGTGGCCGGGTCGCGGCTGAATAACCAGCTCAGCACCGGTACCAGAACCAGTCCGCCACCAATGCCAAGATAACCCGCAAGGAAACCGGCAAATATTCCTGTCAGTGCGTATTCAATCCAGATCATAGGTGTGTCATCAAAGTCATTTCATCGATTTGGCTTGCCGCGCAGGCTGTGTTTGCATAAATTAGTGCTGCCTATGAATCACTTTTCCAAAACAAGCATACCCCAGGCTATTGGCTTGCGGCAGATTGAAAGTTTGTTGGTGGTATTACTGCTCGCTTTTTCCAGCCTGCTAACTACTCCCGTCTACGCTAAAGACGCTGATCTTGAGCAGTTTAAAAGCGCCTGGGATGCTGCGAGACGAGGTGATCACACCAGTTTCACCCGGATCAAAAACACACTTCAGGGCTATGTTCTTTACCCCTATTTGCAATATGAAGACTACCGCAACCGTCGCGCAAGTGTGCCGGCGGATGAAATGTCAGGGTTTCTCGAAACCCACCAGGATTGGGTTTTTTCAAATGGATTGCGCAGTGCCTGGCTGAAATCACTGGCGAAGAAAGGACGCTGGGCGGACCTGGTGGAACATTCCGAAGGGGTTAGTGAGACGGTCCTTCGCTGCCAGCGTGCCCGTGGCCAGATTATTTTGAAGCAAACCGATGGCGTCCTGAGAGAAGTGCAGAAATTGTGGGCGGTAGGCAAGTCGCAGCCGGATGAGTGCGATCCCGCATTTGCCTGGCTGATAAAAAATGGCGGGATAACAGAGAGTCTTGCATGGGAACGGATCCAGCTGGCCATGGTTTCTGGTAACCGGCGCATGACTATTTACCTCGCGCGCTTTGTTCCCGAGGATCAGCGACGCTGGCTGGAAGACTGGCAGAAATTAAGCCGCGCTGGTTATTCCAGGCTGGAACGGAGCCGAAGTTGGCCTGACAACGAAATAACGCGGATGATTACGGCGACTTCCCTGCAACGGTTGGCGCGCAAAGATGCAGGCTTGGCTGCGAAAAAATTTGCATTGCTGGATGACCATTTCAACTGGACAGACGAACGCAGGGCATCATTGTTGCGGGATATTGCACTGTATTCAGCCGTGGGGCTGGAAGATGAAACAGTTGTTCAAATGACCCGTGTGCCGGTTTTATATCGTGATTCACAGTTGCTGGAATGGTGGGCGCGGTTTTTGCTCAGCAGGCAGGATTGGTCCGGGCTAGCTGTTGTCATTGGCCAGATGCCGGAGGATACACGCACCGATGACCGCTGGCGTTATTGGCTGGCGCAGGCTGGTCTGCGCTCCGGGCAGGTGAAAAACCCTTCAGGGTTGTTACAGGAACTGGCTGGCAAGGCCAATTATTATGGATTCCTGGCAGCTGATGAGCTTGGTCAGGCGTATAACATTTGCCCTCGGCGGCCTGATATCGAGCCGAAAGAAATTGAACGTATTGCCGCTATTGACGGATTTGCACGCGCACTCGAACTCAGAAAAGCAGGGATGGGCAATTGGGCCATTGGTGAATGGTCTCTGGCAACGCGTCGTCTTCCAACTGTGGATCTGAAAATCGCAGCGGCGTTGGCGCACCGGGAGAACTGGCATGACCGGGCGATTTTTGCGCTTGGTAACAGTGGTGACTTGCAATTTTATGAATGGCGGTTTCCGTTATTATGGGAAGTGGAAATCAAGCGTGAAGCGGCAGCCAACAACCTGGACCCTGCCTGGGTTTATGGCACCATACGTTCGGAAAGTGCCATGGTGGAGACTGCACGATCTTCGGCCAATGCCCTGGGTTTAATGCAGGTTACACCAGCGACCGGCAAGCGGGTTGCAAAAAAGCACGGCCTGGCCTGGCATGGCAGCGCCCAGTTAAAGACAGCATCCGGCAACCTGCCCATAGGTACGGCTTTCATGAGTGATCTGTTGCAGGATTACAGTCACAACCCGGTATTGGTTTCAGGGTCCTACAACGCCGGTCCCAATGCCGTGCAGCGCTGGTTGGATACCCGCCCACTGGGTGAGGCTGCAATTTGGGTTGAAACTTTGCCTTATTTTGAGACGCGGGACTACATCCCTCGCGTATTGGCGTTCACAACCATATACGATTGGCGTTTGGGTGGGGGCGTAAAACGTATTTCGGAAAGAATGCCGCACATCAAATCCGGTAAGATAAGTGTTAAGGGTAATGCCAATGTGGTGTGCCAGGTTCAAGTAGATGAAATGGTATTAGGGAAGTGACATGCGGATTGTATTGGTAGGCGCAAGCGGGTTTTTTGGTGGATATCTTCTGCGCGCACTGACAGCTGATAAGCATCAATGCGTGGTGCTGACCCGTGCTGCAGTGCGCCGCAGCACGGTTGAAATGTTACCTGGTGTTGAGCTGGTTCAGGCAGATGTTTACGACATCGATGTTTTAGCTGCGCAGTTTGAGGCTGCGGATGCCGTGGTCAGCATGGCCGGAATCCTGAATGAAAGTGGTCGTGGCGGAAAGGGTTTTCACAAGGTCCACGTTGAGCTGGTAGAGGCTATTATCAAGGCATGCCAGGTGACGGGTGTTTCCCGTTTGCTTCATCTGAGCGCCTTGCACGCGGGCAAAGGCAGCAGCCATTACCTGAAAAGCAAAGGCCAGGCCGAGGCTCTTTTACTGGCGGCGGACGATCTTGATGTCAGTATTTTTCAACCGTCGGTGATCTTTGGCCGGGGTGATCAGTTTTTCAATCGCTTTGCGGGCATGTTGAGCTTTATGCCGGTAATGCCACTGGCCTGTCCCAGGGCGCGCCTGCAACCTGTCTTTGCTGAAGATGTGGCGGCGGTCATGGCAGCTTCGCTGGAAGACCCCATGACCTGGGGGGAAAGCTATGAATTGGCCGGCCCGCAAAGCTTCACACTGAAGGAACTGGTGCAATGGACCGCGAATGCCATGGACCAGCGCAGGCGGATTATCGGGCTGCCTGCACCGTTATCGGCAACGATGGCAGCGGTGATGGACCTGGTGCCGGGTAAACCGTTTTCCTGGGACAATTACCAGTCACTGAAGACGGACAATACCAGTACTCAGAATGGGTTCGCATATTTTGGCATCTATCCACGGGCCATTGATGTCATAGTGCCTGATTACCTGACCGGTTCGGCCCATCAGCGCCGCTTGCAGTCCTTCCGGCGGCAGCCCCGCCGTTGAAAACGGTGAATTATGCGGGCTAGAACTTACCTGGTGGGCGGCGCAGTACGCGATGCTCTTTTGGGCTTGCGGGCGGCTGAGCGCGACTGGGTTGTGGTCGGCAGTACAGCGGATGAAATGCTGGACAGGGGTTTTAAACAGGTTGGCGCATCGTTTCCGGTATTTTTACACCCCAAAAATGGTGAGGAATATGCACTGGCCCGTACCGAGAAAAAGCAGGGTCATGGCTATCATGGCTTCAAGGTGGATTTTCATGCCGACGTGACACTGGAAGAAGACCTCCAGCGCCGTGACCTGACTATAAATGCTATCGCCCAGGATGAAGACGGTAGCCTGGTTGATCCATATGGTGGCCAGCGTGACCTGGAACAAAAGGTTCTGCGGCATGTCTCCGGTGCATTTGTAGAAGACCCGTTAAGGGTATTGCGCGTCGCACGTTTTGCTGCACGTTTTACCCATTTGGGCTTTCGTGTACATGAATCAACATTGGCGTTGATGCGGGAGATTACCCAATCCGGCGAGCTTCAACACCTGGCGCCGGAGCGCATGTGGCGTGAAATTGAACGTGCAATGAAAACCGGGCGACCATCCGCATTTGTCAGTGTGTTACGCGAGTGCGGCGCACTGGAAGAATTGTTGCCGGAAGTTAACGCCCTGTTTGGCGTACCCCAGCCGGAAAAATATCATCCTGAGATCGATACCGGTATACACCTGTTGATGGCCCTGGATGCAGCGGCAGACCTGTGCGATGACACGGCCAGCGTGGTCTTCGCAGTTTTATTGCACGACCTCGGAAAAGGCCTTACCCCGCAACAATACTGGCCATCACACAGGGGCCATGAAGCCGCGGGCGTGCCCTTGGTGGATGCTGTCTGTAACCGTTTCAGGGTACCGAATTCCATGCACGATCTGGCGCGCAAGGTCTGTGCCTGGCATCTTGATTGTCATCGAATACTTGAAGCACGGCCCGCAACGGTTTTACGACTGCTGGAGAGACTGGATGTCTTCCGTCAACCGCAGGTATTGCCGGACTTCATAAGTGCTTGCGAGGCTGATTGCCGG
>PVMK01188568.1_pt1 | contig 20542 bp, 20 predicted proteins | sample 1853481 | NCBI WGS metagenome assembly PVMK01 (sample SAMN08533507, study PRJNA380276) | Marine sediment metagenome, whole genome shotgun sequencing project. | reverse complement strand
CCGCGCCCTCTTCGACGGGCTGCAGGCCTTTTTTGATACTTTCGCAGGAGTACAACAATGAGCTCATCTTCCTCGCCCCGCCACGATGGTCGTCAACCGAACCAGCTTCGTCAGATCAAGGTCGAACGTGGTTTTACCCGTTATGCCGAAGGTTCTGTTCTGATCTGTTTCGGGGAAACCCGGGTTCTGTGCAACGCTTCCGTCGAAGAGAAGGTCCCGTCGTTCATGCGTGGCCAGGGACGTGGCTGGGTCACCGCTGAATACAGCATGCTGCCTCGTGCCACACATACACGCTCGACCCGTGAAGCCGCCCGCGGCAAGCTAGGTGGCCGCACCATGGAAATCCAGCGATTGATCGGCCGGGCTCTGCGCGCCGTGATCGATTTTGAACTTCTTGGTGAACGTACGATTGTTGTCGACTGCGATGTCCTTCAGGCTGATGGTGGCACGCGTACTGCGTCAATCACCGGAGCCTGGATTGCCCTTGCTGATGCGATTGATAAACTGATCGCGCAAGGATTGCTCAAAAAGTCTCCTTTAAAAGACAGCGTCGCTGCGGTCAGTTCCGGGATCGTCGATGGACAACCGGTTCTTGACCTTGATTATGTGGAAGACTCAAGCGCGGGCGTTGATATGAACTTTGTCATGACTGGTGATGGCCGCTTTGTCGAAGTGCAGGGGACTGCTGAAGACGAGCCTTTCAGCGATGTCGAACTTGATGCTCTGCGCGATCTGGCCAAACAAGGCTGTCGTGAATTGACACAATTGCAGCAGGAAGCAAGAAGTCAGGCATGATGGAACTGGTTGTAGCCACGCGTAATGCGGGCAAGCTCAAGGAGATTAGACGTCTGCTTGAGTCACAAGATATAAAAGTCCTCAGTCTGGATAACTTCCCAGAGGCCCCGGAAGTCGAAGAAGACGGTGATACTTTTGCCAGCAATGCGGCGAAAAAAGCGGAGGCTATTGCACGCTTCACCGGGTTGCCATGTCTTGCTGATGATTCCGGATTAGTTGTCGCCTCTCTGCAAGGCCGTCCAGGAGTTCATTCGGCGCGCTTCTCCGGTGCCGATGCCAATGATCTCAGCAATAATTGCAAGCTTCTGGATGAGATGGCATTGGTACCCAAAAAACAACGCCAGGCTGCTTTCTGCTGTGTGATGGCTCTCTGTCTGCCCGATCAACCCACCCGTCTTTTTGAAGGCCGTGTTGAGGGGGGGATTCTGAGTCGGAGCCAGGGTGACGGTGGCTTTGGTTATGATCCACTCTTTTGGTTGTCTGCGTTTGACTGCACTATGGCCGAACTTCCTCTCGACAAAAAAAATAGCATCAGTCATCGCGGTCAGGCTTTGCGTCAAGTCGTTGAATATCTCTCTACTGCTAAGTTTTAAATCCCGTAGAGTCATTGTAACTATTCAGCATAATCTGGAATCTTAGTAAAAAGTCTATCCTTCTGGAATGATTCTACCGGGACCCATGACTTTAAAACTGAGTTCCCGACTATACGCCACGGGAATAACACCCTCTTTTGTTGAGCGGAGTAGTTGCAGAATTACCGTTATTTTTTTTGAATGCGGTCCCTTGGAAAATTTTACTTTATTTTTTTCCAAACGGTGTTTAGTATACGTGGGTCTGTGTATACAGTATGCATTATGCATCGTGTGATTTAGTGTGTGGCGAGTCAGGAGAGAGAAGCACTGCTGGCACGTGACAATGTGGCAAGGGCTATCAATATAGGAGTGTCAAGTCGTTGGCGAGACCTCCTCGTCAGGTAGAGACAAGGCGGTTGTCTTGCCTCGCCTGTAGCACCGGTCTCGGCCGGTACCTGAGCAGGTCTTTTTTCGGGTTTTATTCATCGCAACACATTTGATTAAGGGATCAAAATCATGCAACTGACGCAAAGTTCTGTGGGCAGAAAGATCATCATGGCCGTTACCGGTATCGTGTTGGTCTCGTTTGTTTGTGTGCACCTGTTGGGCAACTCGTCCATATTTATCGGTGCAGACGCAATCAACGCTTATGCGCAGAAGCTGCACAGTCTCGGGCCATTCGTCTGGGTCTTCCGGCTGGTTATGCTGGCAGCTTTTGCAATTCACATTGTTTTCGGGATACAGCTGACCTTGGAGAACAAGGCAGCAACCCCTGAAAGCAACATGCAGGTCAAGCGACTGAAGACTGGCTTCGGTGCTGAAACGATGATCGTTTCCGGCGGCGTAATCTTCTTCTTTGTCGTTTATCACCTGCTACACTTTACTGTTCGAGTGACCAACCCTGAGATCTATGTTCCGCTCGGTGACCAAGGCATGGTCGATGTCTACTTCATGATGGTCAATGGGTTCAAGAGTGCGTTGCCGGTTATTGCTTACGTTGCCGGCCTCTTCTTCCTGTTCCTGCATGTCAGTCACGGCATCCAGAGCCTGTTCCAAACTTTGGGACTGAGCAATGACAAGTCACTTCCGGTCATGGGAAGGTTGAGCAAACTGGTTGGTTTGTCCTCCTTGTGGGGTACGTCTTCATTCCGCTGCTGATCTTTGCCGGACTCATCAAGATTTAGGGGGCCGATTTAATGATACTCGACGGCAAATGTCCTACCGGACCAATTGAAACTTCCTGGGATCGTCATCGCTTCGAATCGAAGCTGGTCAATCCTTCGAATAAACGTAAATATAAAGTTCTCTGCGTTGGAACCGGCCTCGCCGGTGGTGCCGCGGCTGCTTCCCTGGGCGAACTGGGCTATCAAGTCCATGCTTTCTGCTACCAGGACAGCGCTCGCCGCGCTCACTCCATTGCAGCTCAGGGCGGTATCAACGCTGCCAAGAACTATCCTAACGACGGTGACTCCGTTTACCGGCTTTTCTACGACACCATCAAGGGCGGTGATTTCCGTGCCCGCGAAGCTGACGTCTGGCGTCTGGCCCAGGTGTCGAACAACATTATCGACCAGTGTGTTGCTCAGGGTGTACCTTTCGCCCGCGACTACTCCGGTTACCTGGACAACCGCTCTTTTGGTGGCGCTCAGGTCTCCCGTACTTTCTACGCTCGTGGCCAAACAGGTCAGCAGCTGCTGCTCGGTGCCTACTCTGCGCTCTCCCGCCAGGTAAAAGCTGGCACGGTCAAGCTTTTTGAGCGCCGTGAGATGCTTGATCTGGTCGTGGTTGACGGTGTTGCCAGGGGTATTACCTGCCGTAACATGGTCACCGGTGAGATCGAATCTCACTGGGGCGACGCAGTCATCCTGGCGACAGGTGGTTACGTCAACGTTTTCTATCTCTCCACTAACGCCATGGGTTGCAGTGTCACCGCCGCCTGGAAGGCCGCCAAAAAAGGCGCCTATATGGCCAACCCCTGCTACACTCAGATTCACCCAACCTGTATTCCCACAGCACGGTGATCAGCAGTCGAAACTGACTCTGATGTCTGAGTCGTTGCGTAACGATGGTCGTTGCTGGGTGCCGAAAAAGGCTGAAGATTGCGAGAAGCCTGCAGGCGATATCGCTGAAGACGATCGCGACTATTACCTGGAGCGCAAGTATCCTTCCTTTGGTAACCTGGCTCCACGTGATATCGCTTCTCGTGCGGCTAAAGAGCAGTGTGATGATGAGCGCGGTGTTGGACCTGGTAAGCGTGGTGTTTATCTCGACTTTGCCGATTCGATTAACCGTCTCAGTGAAGACACCATCCGCGAGCGTTACGGTAACCTCTTCGAGATGTACGAAAAAATCACCGACGAGAATGCTTACAAACAACCGATGCGTATTTACCCGGCACCACACTATTCCATGGGTGGTCTCTGGGTTGATTACAACTGCATGAGCAACGTCCCCGGCTTGTTTGTTCTCGGTGAAGCTAACTTCTCAGTACACGGTGCTAATCGTCTCGGTGCTTCAGCACTGATGCAGGGTCTGGCTGATGGCTACTTCGTCATTCCTTACACCATCGCTGGTTATCTGGCAGGTGTGAAGCCTGGTGAAGTTAAGGACGATCATAAAGCATTTAAAACGTCTGCTGATGAGGTCAAGGCTGATATCGACAAGCTGCTTTCCATTAACGGCACCAAGACTCCTTCAGAGTTCCATCGTGAACTCGGTAAGATCATGTGGGAGAAAGTTGGTATGGCTCGTAGCGATGAAAGCCTCAAGGAAGCTCTCAAACTTATCCCTGCGCTTCGCGACGAGTTCTGGAAGAATGTCAAGGTGGTTGGTACCAATGAGCAATTCAACCAGGAACTTGAGAATGCTGGTCGTCTGGCCGACTTCTTCGAGTTCGCCGAAATCCTCACCAAGGATGCTCTGAACCGCGAAGAATCTTGCGGTGGTCACTTCCGTACCGAGCATCAGACTGATGATGGTGAAGCAATGCGTAACGATGAAGACTTCTGTTACGTTGCTGCCTGGGAATTCAAGGGCGCGGGTGTTGAGCCCGAGCTGCATAAAGAGCCTTTGAAATTTGATAATGTCAAGCTTGCCGTAAGGAGTTACAAATAATGAAACTCAAACTACACATATGGCGCCAGAACGGGCCAAATGATAAGGGGAAGTTGGAGACTATCGATGCTCCAAACGTAAGCCCGGACCAGTCCTTCCTGGAGATGCTGGACGACGTCAACCAAGCTCTGGCGATTGAAGGTAAGGATGTTGTTGCTTTCGATCACGATTGTCGCGAAGGTATCTGCGGGATGTGCTCACAGGTTATCAACGGAGTCCCTCACGGCGGCCAGGAACGGACTACGGTCTGTCAGCTGCACATGCGGAAGTTCAAAGATGGTGACGAGATTTTTATTGAGCCCTGGAAAGCACGCGCTTTCCCGGTGATCAAAGATCTGGTGGTTGATCGTGATGGCCTGGAGAAGATCATGCAGGCGGGTGGTTACACTTCCTGCCACACTGGCGGCGTTGCTGATGGTAATGCACTGCCAATCGGCAAGCCAGTTGCTGATTACTCTATGGATGCTGCCGAATGTATCGGTTGTGGTGCCTGTGTTGCATCCTGCCCGAACAGCTCGGCCATGCTCTTTACCGGTGCCAAGGTTGCGCAACTGGCAGTCTTGCCACAAGGTAAGATTGAAGCCCAGCGCCGCGTCATGGCAATGACTGAAGCAGCTAAAGAGAATGGCTTCGGTAACTGTTCCAATCATTACGAGTGTCAGGCTTCATGTCCTAAAGGCGTTGACGTCAAATTCATCGCCAAGCTTAACCGCGAATACATCAAGGCGCTTGTTAAGTAATTCGCAGTTCTATTTATGATGTTCTAAAGGGCGGACCTATACGGTTCGCCCTTTTTTTGAAGCTTATTTCTTTCTCAATAAAATTGTACTGAATTCTTCCAGGATGCGATTACGAACAACCTCGCAGCCTCTCTTTTCGTAGGTTTGTCGTACGTCAAAATTAAATTCCCACAAAATTCCTGAGAGCAGTAGTGTCCCTCCTGGCTTCAGCCTGGCGGTTAAGGCCTCCACCAACTCAAGCAAGATGTCTCCGTAGATGTTGGCCAGTATGATGTCGAAGTTGTTCTCTGTGACAGCATCCAGTGTGCCAGTAATATGAGTCACTTGTTCATCAAAATCATTAAGCTGGAAATTGACTCGTGCGGTTTCGACCGCTGACGGTTCGATATCGACACAGACGGTATGCGCCGCGTTGAGTTTGAGAGCTGCAATTGCAAGAATTCCGGTGCCGCTACCGAGGTCAAGGACGCGTGCACCGCTGATCTCAGGCAAACACTCAAGGATCTCCAGGCAACTCTCCGTGGTTTCATGTTCTCCCGAGCCGAAAGCACCACGTTTCATCACCAAATCAATACGACCGTCATTGCCGATGGCAGTGTCTGGCGGTGTGATGCGGAACTTTGTTCCGATGTTAAATGGTTGGTACATAGAACCTCGTGGCGTCAAAATACTGAATAGTTACGTTTAAAGCAGAGTTACAACCCCTGACTACGTAGAATCAGCAGAGCGACGGTATAGGTCGCCGCAGAGAGGAGAGTGGAGAGCATGACTATGGTACCTGCTAATTCAGCATCCCCTTTGAGTTGCTCAGCCATAATGTAGTTGGCCGTTGCTGCAGGTGTTCCGGCAATCAGGACGCCGATGCCAAGATCCATGCCCGTAACTCCCATACTGATCAGCAGGATAGCTGCCAGAATTGGCATCCAGATTGTTTTGATAGCACTTGCCAGGGCCGCCTTGAAGAGGTCGCCGCGTAATCTTTCAAGTGAAAACCCTCCGCCTATCGCCAACAATGCCAAGGGCAGGGTCATGCCCGTTGCGATATCCAGGCTGCGCTCGAAGACCAGAGGAATCGGTAGATCAAGAAAGCTCCAGAGGATTCCTAAAAAGGAGGCGATAATCAGTGGGTTCAGAGCAATTTGACGTAACCAAAATGTGGCACCACGTTGTTCTCCATCACCGCGATGTGGCCAGAGCAGGGCAAAAATAGCGAAGAGGTTGAGAAAGGGGACAAGAAAGCCCATCAGAATGCCGGCTTTGGTCAGACCTGTTTCACCGTAGGCATTGAGCGTAATGGCCAGACCTATGTAAGCAATGTTACCGCGAAATGAGGCTTGGCTGAAGACACCGCGGGCTTTGTCAGGATAACCTCTGAGGACAGTATAGTAATATGAAGCAACGAAGGTGATTGCCACGGCGGCTATCGAACCGACAATCAAACGTCCGTTAAAGTTGGCAAAAAAGTCTGCTGTGCCGATTTTATAAAAAAGCAGCAAAGGCAGGCAGACATAATAAACCAGTTTATTGGTCTGCTTTAGAAATGCGGCATCGATCAGTCCCCAGCGACGTAGTAACCAGCCGAGAGCTATGACCGAGAAAACCGGCAGAACGATGTTGATGATGTCGAGGAATAGTGGCATTCAACTTACCCTGATGAAAGTGCAAACAAGAATACCGAATTCAGTGGAGAGAATATAGGATAAAACTTTCCGAGAGGAGTATTTTAAGATTGCCACTTTCATACAATGAACTTATCGCTGTCACGATAAATCTGTTCATTATGTCCCTGACATAACGACTTCGTTAGTATGGGCAATAAAGAAAATCAGAACAACTGTTGTGCGTAGGATAATCAACAGGTACTGAAGAATTTTCTACTAAAGCGGTGAAGATGATTTTCATCACGTATTTGTAAGCTTTTAAATAATCAATTAATCCGGCGCTTTATATGTTTAAAGTGCTTTGGCATGATGCATGTAAGACCAAGTCAGGTGGAGAATCTGTAGACCGGGAATATCTTCTTATGCCTTCTGTTATTAATAAATCAGACCCGGTTTGCAGTCATTACTGAGTAAAATTCAATGGCAAAGATGCTCTTTCAACAGGTTGAAGATTTGTTAACGTTTAGTCGGAAACCATTGATTCCCCACTGAATCTAAGGGGGGGAAGCCTTTCTTTTTATGCTGTTGTGTAATATCCTACAGCCTGTGGCGATGGTTGTAATTACCCGTTAATTTATATCGGAAAGATTGAATGTGATGGTTCCCCAAGAAAATATTCTATTTGCGCTTGTCTATTATTGCCGGTTTCCTGTTGCTGGTCACTGCCCTACACTACCTGACAACCACTCAGCAGGCTGGAGCCCATGATGTCTATCGACGGCTCTACTATGTGCCTATCATTCTTGGAGGTGTTTGGTTTGCCGTGCGGGGTGGCATCTTAACGGCGATTCTTGCCTCCTTGTTCTACATGCCGCATGTCCTCTTTCATTGGCAGCATCAACCTGATATAGCCCTGGAACAGTACCTGGAAATCGTTCTCTATAACGTGATTGGTTGTCTTACCGGTTTTCTCTCTCAGCGTGAACGACAGCAGAAACTTCGTTATCAAAAGGCCGCGGAAACACTTGAAGAAAGTTACCTTGAGTTGCGCAAACAGGCGGATCAGATTATTGAAATAGAGGAACAGTTACGACGGGCGGATAGGCTCTCAGCCCTTGGCGAACTCTCTGCCGGTATGGCACACGAAATCCGTAATCCACTAGGTTCCATAAAAGGAGCTGCGGAAATCCTGCGTGACGGTGTGGAGGCAGATGACCCGAAACTGGAATTTGCTGAGATTATGATTCGAGAAGTAGATCGCCTCAATAAGGTTCTGGAGGATTTCCTGCGTTTCGCTCGACCAGCACCTATTGAACATGGGCGATTCTCTCCTAACGCGGTGATCAATGACGTCCTTGAACTGACTCGTCAGCAGGCGATACGCAACCATGTTGAAGTGCAAGTTGCACTGGATGATGATATTGAAATCCCTGGGTTGGGTGAGCAGATCAAACAGGCATTGCTCAATTTGGTTCTGAATGCGCTTCAGGCCATGCCTGATGGTGGCGTGCTCAAAATCTCCTCTAATATCCTGAACAACGAAATCCATATAAAAGTAAGTGACAATGGCCCGGGAATTGCTCCAGAAGACCGGGAACGGATATTCAATCCGTTTGTGACGACTCGTGACAGCGGAACCGGTCTTGGCTTGGCCATTACACAGCGTATTATTCGAGGCCATGAAGGCCATATTGTTCTTAATAGCACTCTTGGACAAGGCGCAAGTTTTACCATCTGTCTGCCATTGTCATTGAAAAATATGGAGGCTGTAACGTCATGAGTGTTGACCGCTCTCGTAGTCTGAAAGCCAATCGTTCTCGTAAGGTGTTGTTGATTGATGATGATGCCTCACTAAGACGAGTGACTGAATATTCATTACAATCTGCAGGGTTTCACGTGTTGAGTACTGTCGATGGTAGAGAAGGCCTGGCTGCTTTCCTTACGGAGTCTCCGCAAGTTGTGATTACCGACATCCAGATGCCGGGTATGTCTGGATACGAGGTGCTTCAGCAGATCAAGGCCGAACGTCCTGAAACTCTGGTGATTGTCATTACCGCATTCAGTTCAGTAGAGAAAGCGGTAGAGGCGATGAAGCAGGGTGCTTATGACTACCTGGCAAAACCCTTCAGCCGTGATGAATTGCTGCTCGTGGTTAATAAAGCCTTTAACTTGCTTGGGTTACAGGAAGAGAACCAACGTTTAAGGGATGAGCTGGAGCATCAGGTTGATTTTGACCACATGGTTGGTATCTCCGATGTAATGCAGAATGTTTTTGATGTTGTCAGAAGAGTGGCTCCAACCGAAGCGAGTGTCCTGATCACAGGTGAGAGCGGAACGGGCAAAGAGCTGATTGCAAGGGCAATTCATCAGGGCGGGGGGCGCAGTAAAGAGCCGTTTGTAGCCATTAACTGTGCAGCTATTCCGGCGACTCTTCTGGAGAGCGAACTTTTTGGTCACGTTCGGGGTGCTTTTACCGGGGCTGTGCGGGATCGTGCTGGAAAATTCGAACAGGCCGATGGCGGTACTCTGTTTCTCGATGAGATCGGAGAAATGCCGATGGAGCTACAGCCCAAACTGTTACGAGTCCTTCAGGAGATGGAAGTTGAACCATTGGGTGGCAAGACCCGTTCTGTGGACGTTCGAATCATCGCGGCAACCAACCAAGACGTAGATTCCGCTTTGGAGGAAGGGCGCTTCCGCGAAGACCTTTATTATCGATTAAACGTTATCCCGATTGAGTTGCCTTCTTTGCGTGAAAGAGTAGAAGATATTCCTTTATTGGTCACTCACTTCCTGAAACGTTATAGCCCTGACTCTCCTGTAGACATCAGTGAGTCGGCTCTCGAAAGCATGGCCGCCTATAACTGGCCGGGGAATGTCCGGGAGCTACAGAATGCAGTCGAGCGGATGGTTGTATTGAATCATGGTGAAATGCTTGATTTTCACCACTTACCTGCGAAAATTATCTCTACACCATCCTCATCAAGGAACCAAATTGTAGAACTTCCACCTGAGGGTTATCCTCTGGAAATGATAGAAAAGGAAGTGGTTGTTCAGGCGCTGGAACGTAATGACTGGAACCAGACTCGTGCTGCTGCTTTTCTGCAGGTGCCAAGACACACCTTGATTTATAGGATGGAGAAGTATGATATCAAGAAACCGTGATGTGGAATAAAACGATTAATTTGTCAGAGGAGGAAAATGGTTGCTTACGCCGGTTGACATGTTTACCCCTGTAAGGTTACAAAAGAAAGACATCTGGTTTTTTCTATATAATAAGGTTTAAGGATTAACGTATGCGTCGTCTGATGTTGATAATTGTTGTGCTCATGTTGGTTTGCGGATCGCTCTATCTTGGCACTGCGAGCAGTTCACGACCATCTTATGAGCCGATTAACGTTGCAGCCATGGGTGAGGCTGCCCCTGATTTTCAACTTGAGGATACAGCGGGCAACAAGGTGTCTCTGGCTGGTTTGCGTGGCAAGGTCGTGTTGGTGAATTTCTGGGCAACCTGGTGTCCACCATGTCGGGCGGAAATGCCATCTATGGATAAGCTCAATGCGGCTATGGCCGGCGAGGATTTTGTCATGCTGGCTATCAATGTTGAAGAGAATGGCCGCTCCGTGGTCCCTGCATTCCTGAAAAAGTCGCCTCATACTTTTTCCGTCCTTTATGATGACAAAGGTGTTGTACAGAGACTTTACGGAGTGTACAAGTTTCCCGAGTCCTTTGTTGTACGCAAAGATGGTGTCATAGATGATAAGGTCATTGGTGCCATTGATTGGGCACACCCTGAAACTATTGAATACTTTAAGGATCTGGCGAAAGGATAACCAGCTTGCAACAAGTCGCTGACATAACCTATTGGATCGCTTTTACCGCCGGGATTCTCTCTTTTGCTTCCCCTTGTGTATTGCCGCTGATCCCGTCGTATCTGACTTATATTACCGGGCTCTCCTTCAGCCAGCTTGAAGATGCGCACCCTGATGCAAAAGTGCGTCTTACGGTCCTGCTCCATTCGCTCTGCTTTATTCTCGGTTTTTCGGTCGTTTTTGTTCTCCTCGGAGCTATTGCCGGTATCGCTTCCAGTAAATTTCAGCTCTTCTTGCGCGAGGGGTTGGAGTGGATTGAAAAGATTGGCGGCCTGCTGATATTTCTTTTTGGTGTGCATATGACCGGTCTTTTTCACTTCGGCGTTCTACTCGGCGAGAAAAGAGTCCATTTACATAAAAAACCAAGTGGTTTTGCCGGGACGATCGTGGTTGGTATTGCTTTTGCGGCTGGTTGGACTCCTTGTATCGGCCCAATTCTGGCCTCGATCCTGATGGTCGCTGCGACTTCAGGTCAAGTTGGTGAAGGTGTTGGCTTACTCGCTGTTTATTCTCTGGGCCTGGGTGTGCCTTTCCTGCTCTCAGGTCTTCTCTTTCACCAGTTTCTGATCGTTTTTAAACGATTCCGCAAGTATATTCGTCTGGTTGAAATAGGTACTGGTGTGATGCTGATGGCTGTTGGCATTATGCTCATGTTTAACCTGATGGGCAAACTCACCATGCTGCTCTACCAATACCTTCCTCTCCAAGGTTAGTACCGTGTAAACCTTAAACTATCGCATCTTGCTGGTTATTTGTCGCGCCAGCTGCGTTGTGACTTCAGTTATATAGCTAGGGCTATGGAACTGAACTCACGCCTTGCTGGCACACCAAATCCCGGCGCAATTTTGCGACATTTCAAGATGTACAAGGCACTAGTTTTCATATGGGAAGCGGCCCTTTTCCGCAATCTCTGTGTCAGTCTGCGCATTTGATTGTGCGGCGTAAAGTACTACGCCTCCGCTCAAATACTTGATTTCCTTGACCTTGCGAAAAATTGCTCGCTTCTCATACGAAAACTTCTTTTTCGATTCATCGTTTTCTTTATTTTCTTGACAGATCTCTTGATCTTGTTTAAATTGAAATCCGTTTTCAATTAGGCGGGTCTTATGTGGAAGAGCAATACCAAAAGTAAATTCAAAGATTTCCTTCTCACCCAGGGGTTGAAGTCAACCAACCAACGTGAACTTATTCTGGAGGAGTTTTTGCGCGCTGGATCACATCTTTCTACCGAGGACCTCTATCTTCGGTTGCGTAAGAAGAATCCCCGGATCGGGTATGCAACAGTACACCGCGCTTTAAAGCTCTTTGCTGAATGTGGTATCGCCGAACAGCGTCATTTCGGAGATGGCCAGGCACGTTATGAGGCCAGCGCTCAAGACGAGCATCATGACCACCTGATCTGCATCTCGTGCGGGAAAATTGTAGAGTTCGAAGATTCGCGTATTGAAGAGCTGCAAATGGAAGTAGCCGGGGAGCATGGCTTTTCCATTGAACGCCACCGTCTTGAGCTTTACGGCTATTGCACGAGTTGTTCAACCTCAACCTCAATCTAAAATACATCTCTTTTTTTTGTGTTATCCTGAAAATGATTATCAATAACAAGTGGAAAGGTTATTCGTACGTCTATGCAGAATCAATTGAAAAATGAAAAGAAAATCATCCTGGTCGGCAACCCTAATGTTGGCAAAAGTGTGGTTTTCAACAGCATGACCGGCAGCTATACGACCGTTTCTAATTATCCAGGGACATCTGTAGAAGTTTCTCGTGGGCAGTGTCAGATTGCTGGTGAAAGTTATCAGGTACTTGATACTCCCGGGATGTATTCAATGTTGCCGATTACTGAAGAAGAGCGGGTTGCCCGTCGCATTCTGCTTGAGGAATCACCGCATGTGGTTCTGCATGTAATCGATGCCCGTAATCTTGAGCGGATGCTGCCGATGACATTGCAACTGATTGAGGCGGGTCTGCCGGTGATTCTGCTGATCAATATCATGGATGAGGCCGAACGGATCGGCATGCAGATCGATATCCAATTGTTGCAGGAGAAGTTGCAAATCCCCGTGGTGGGTGGTGCGATTGGTCGTGCTAAACGTGGTTTATGGGAACTTCGTGATGCCATCCGAGACTTTACCGGCAACAGGGCCACTTTTGTCTACGCAACGGACCTGGAGAAAGACATTCAGGAAATCAGTGATTTGATGCAGGGTGACTATATCCTCGATAAGCGTAGTCTGACCCTTATGCTACTGCAGCGTGACGAAGAAATTGCCCAGCGTGTTAAAGACCGTGAAGGAGAACGCTACGAAAGTGTGGAGAACGCTGTCAATGATACAATTTTTGCCCGTCGGGTTGATCTGCATCTGCGTATCAGTCTTGAGCGCAAGAGGATCTGTAAGGGCTTGTTGGACGGTGTCATTACCCAACAGGAAAATGAACGACCTACCTTTGCTGATCGACTCTCCGACTGGACGATGAACCCATGGACCGGTATTCCTTTACTGCTTATTGTCCTTTATCTGGGTCTTTACCAATTTGTTGGTGGTTTTGGTGCAGGAACTATTGTTGACTTTCTTGAAGGGTCCATCTTTGAAGAGTATCTCAACCCGTGGGTCATTGGTCTGTGCAATCAATATATCCCCTGGTACTGGCTCAATGAACTTCTGGTTGGTGAATACGGATTGTTTACGTTGGGCGTGCGATATGCTGTTGCCATCATCCTGCCGATTGTCGGTACCTTCTTTATTGCTTTTGCAGTGATTGAAGATAGCGGCTATTTCCCCAGACTGGCGATGCTAGTCGACCGGGTTTTTAAAAAAATTGGTTTAAATGGTCGGGCGGTTATCCCGATGGTGCTTGGTTTCGGTTGCGACACCATGGCAACGGTTGTCACCCGGACGCTGGAGTCGACCCGCGAGAGGATTATCGCGACTCTTTTGCTCGCTCTTGCCATTCCATGCAGCGCCCAGATGGGGGTTATCCTTGGCTTGTTGTCTGGAGTGCCTGGGGCACTTATGGTCTGGACAGTCAGTATGGTCGGTGTCTTTCTGCTGGTCGGTTTTCTGTCAGCGCAGGTTGTGCCCGGTGAACGTCCGATGTTTTATATGGAAATTCCGCCGATGCGTCTGCCGCAGTTGCAGAATGTTATGATCAAGACCCTGACCCGCATGCAATGGTACTTCATGGAGATTTTCCCACTCTTCATGATTGCGTCTGTGATGCTTTGGGCAGGCAAGTTGACGGGTGCGCTGCAGTGGCTGGTCGAAGCTTTCAATCCGGTTATGCGTGTCCTTGGACTGCCAAACGAAGCCTCAGCAGCATTTATCTTTGGATTCTTCCGTCGCGATTTCGGTGCTGCTGGCCTTTATGATTTGCAGACTCAAGGTTTGCTCAACCCGGTACAGTTGACTGTTGCTGCCGTCACCTTGACCCTTTTTGTCCCTTGTGTTGCGCAATTTCTGGTGATGCAAAAAGAACGCGGTTGGCGCACCTCGCTGAAGATTTTCTTTATCGTTACAGGCCTGGCTTTCGCTGTGGGTTGGTCACTAAATAAGTTCCTTTTGATGACGGGGATCCTTGCATGAAATGCATCTTCTGCGAGCATGAATTGACTCCTGAGATGCTTCGCGAAAAAGGTTGCGGTAGTTGTGTCGGTGGTTGTCGTAAAATTCACTGTCCTTACTGTGGGCAAGAGAATCCGGTCGTGCCGGCGTTGCTCGAAAAAATTATTAAATCTGATAAACATATAAGCAAGAAAGGAAACAATGCATGAACGTCTCGGCCAAAGCTGAAGAAATTCTCGAATCCCTGTGGATTGCGACTGAAGAAAAAGGTGAAGATGCAGCGAGCTTTGAGAGGCTCAGGATCGTTCTGGATGATGAAGGACTTGCCGAATTGGTCGGACTGGCTTTTATTGAGGTCAATGGTGAATGGGTCAAATTGCGTAAAGAAGGCCGTGACGAAGCTCGCATGACAGTGCGCCGTCATCGCCTTGCAGAGCGCCTGATGATGGATATTCTTGACATTAAGGGCATCACTGGCGATGAACGGGCCTGTGAGTTTGAGCACCTATTGCATCATGGTGTTGATACCAAGATCTGCACTCTTCTGAATCATCCAACCACTTGTCCTCATGGCAAGCCGTTCCTCCCGGAGATTGTTGTGAACAGGCTCGCCAGGAAGGCGAGGTGGGTGTTGTGGCTCTGACTGAACTCAAACCGGGCGAAAAGGGCGAAATCGCTTATTTGGCCGCAACCGATGTCAGTAAAATGCAAAAATTGATGAGTATGGGGGTCTTGCCGGGTTGTGATCTTTTGCTCACGCGGACCTATCCGTCTTATATTTTTAAGGTTGGCCATTCGGAGTTTGCTGTAGATGGTGAACTCGCCAGAGAAATTTTCGTTCGTAAAGTCTAGCGCGACTAGCTGGAGAGGTGCTTTATCTCTTGCAACCGGTCCTGTGATTACCTATAGTTAATCTCCAAATCAGAAACGTACACCGTACCAATCTAGAGCTTAATGTCTTATAGGGTGGGGGCTCCCCCTGAAGTAAGGAGGAATGAGTGGAACTACTGGGAATCGATATTGGCTTTGGGTTTACCAAAGCGACGAATGGCAAGCAGGATCTGATCTTCAAATCAGTTCTTGGTGAGGCGACTGATATTCAGTTTCGCGATGAGATGATTGCTACTCATAATGATGAGAATAGCCACCTGCAAGTCGAGGTTGACGGTAAATCCTATTTTGTTGGTGAGTTGGCTGAGCGCCAGAGCAATGTGCGTTTCTTTACTCTCGACCAAGCACAATTTATCAGTAAATTTGCCAAGGTTTTCGCTTTGGCAGCAACGGCTCAGATGGTGAAAGGTTTTGTTCCTGTCAATCTGGTGACTGGTCTGCCGATTGGTTATTACCGTCAATATAAAGACGAGTTGGCCAAGCTCCTGGTTGGCGAACATAATGTTGCACTGGTTGATGCCAACGGCAAGCGGGAAGAGAAAACGATCAGCATTAACAAAGTTCGGGTCGTACCGCAGCCTTTTGGTTCTCTTTTCAATCTGATGCTTAATGATCTCGGTGAGATGGGCGATAAACGCCTGATCCAGGATAAAATCGGCATTATCGATATTGGTTTCCGGACCTCTGATTACACAATCTCCGATAAAATGCGTTACTCTGAGCGTGGTAGCCGCACTACGGATTCCGGGATCGCCAGAGCTTTTAACGTAATTGCGACCAAACTGCGTGAAAACAGCGGCGTTAACATTGAGCTCTATCGCCTCTATGAAGCTGTCGATAGTGGCAGCATCAAAATCCGTGGCAAGGTCTACGATCTCAAAAGTCTGACCGAGCAGGTCTTCAGCCAATTGGCCACGTCGATTGCCAATGAGGTAGATCGTCTCTGGGTTGACGATTGGGATATTGATTCAATGGTCATTACAGGCGGGGGTGGTGCAGTCTTGTCAAAATACCTCAAGCCGCTCTTGAATGGTGAAATTATGGAGACTGATCCGGAGCAGGATATGCGTCTTTATAACGTCTACGGCTACCGCAAGTTTGGTCAGCATCTCTGGGCACGTGGTAATACGCCACCTAAGGCTCCGGCAGCACCAACAACGTGATTCCAACGCGCCCCCATTTTTTGGGGGCGTTTTTCGTCAGACAAAGATTTTAGATACTATGAGCAAGATAGATTTCAACACTATCCTCAACCTGTTGCAGCAGCGTGCCAATCGTCCTTTGAGCCTCAGAGAGATTCAGGAGACTCTTGACCTGAGTGCTGGTGAGCGTAAGTTGATTGGCAAGATCCTGAAGAGCATGGTCAAGGATGGCACCCTGGTGCAGTTAAAGGGCGGACGATTTGCTCTGCCGCATAAAGTTAATCTGGTGGTAGGGACAATCTCTGTCCATCGCGATGGTTACGGTTTCGTTGCTCCAGCAGATAATAACGCTCAGGATGTTTTTGTCCCGGCGCGACATATCCGGCCTGCCATGCATGGCGATATGGTGGTCGTACGTCTGGAGAGGTCTCCACGTACCGGTCGTCCGGAGGGGCGGGTGATTCGTGTTGAACAAAGGGCGCACCAGACACTGGTCGGACGTTATCAGACAGATCATGGTGTCGGCTATGTCTCACCTGTAGATCCACACCTTCAGGACGATCTCCTGATTCCGCCTGGGGCCGCCGATGATGCCAAATCTGGACAAATGGTACTGGTTGAGATTGAGAGTTATCCGGGCCATTCTCGTGGAGCTGTTGGCAGAATATCTGAAGTCTTCGGTGATGCTAGAGATCCTGAGGTCGAAATCAGGGTTGCCGCCATTCAGTTCAATCTCCCTTACGAATTTTCCATGGAGGCTCTGGCAGAAGCTGACAAGGTTGCCTTGACTGTCGGCAAACGGGAGTTGGTTGGGCGTGAGGATCTACGTCACCTGAATTTTATGACCATTGACGGAGAGACAGCCAGGGATTTCGACGATGCTGTTGCCATCTCTCGTCTTGATAAGGGGTATCGACTCTGGGTCGCGATTGCTGACGTGGCTCATTACGTTCCTGTTGGCAGTGTTATCGATCAAGAGGCTCTGGAGCGCGGCACCAGCGTTTATTTCCCTGGGGCCTGTTTGCCGATGCTCCCTGAAGCTCTGAGCAATGGCATCTGTTCACTTAATCCGCAGGTTGATCGACTGGTACTGGTTGCTGAACTTGATTTCGATACTTCTGGTCAACGTGTCGGGTTACGTTTTTGTCAGGCGGTAATGCATAGCAGGGCTCGCCTGACGTACACGACAGTTGCTGCAATTCTGGTTGATGAAGATCCAGAGGTTCGCGCCGAGCAACAGTCCCTGGTTGCTGATCTTGAAATCATGCGTGAACTTGCTGAGTTGCGTATTACCTGTCGTCACCAGCGCGGCAGCCTTGATTTTGACCTTCCTGAGGCACAAATCCATCTGGATGCACAGGGCCACCCGGAGAATATTGTATGCACCGAGCGGAACCTGGCCCACCGATTGATTGAGGAATTCATGCTGGCGGCCAATGAGGCGGTTGCCGCCTGGTTAGTCCAACAGCGAGAGCCAATGATCTTTCGGGTGCACGAAGCTCCCAGTGAGGGCAAGATGGCAGCCTTTCAAGAGTTTATCGCTTACTTCAATCAGGGTATCTCTCTACCCATCGAAGGCGTGAAGCCGAAGCTGTTGCAGGAGTTTCTTGAACAGGTGGCAGGGCAACCTGAAGAACATGTCATTAATCATGTCCTGCTGCGTAGTTTGCCACGGGCGTACTACTCGGTGAATAATCTTGGACATTTCGGTCTGGCTGCTGATAATTATTGCCACTTTACTTCGCCAATTCGACGCTATCCAGACCTGATGGTGCATCGCATCCTGAAAAATCGACTCGCTCAGGGTCAATCTTCTGAGACGGTCAACGAGATGTCACTAAAGGAAATCGCCCAGAGTTCTTCTACGACAGAACGGCGAGCGATGGAGGCGGAACGCGATATCATCAACCTCAAAAAATGCCAATTCATGGCGGATAAAGTGGGCGAAAACTTTTCTGGCATGGTAACCTCGGTGCATGCTTTTGGCTTCTTTGTTGAACTACGCGAAATATTTGTGGAAGGGCTGGTCCATGTTTCCAGCCTGGACGATGATTTTTACCAATATGAGGAAGAGCGCCACCGTTTAATCGGTATGAATCGTCGTCGGGAGTTCAGTATCGGAACCCGGATAGAGGTGCGTGTTCACAAGGTTGATCTCGACCGCCGTGAAATTGATTTCCGTTTGGTCGAAGAATATAATTCTGGACGTGGAACACGGTACGAGAAGCGAGGAAAACTCAAGTCGAAGTCGCGTAGGACAATACGAAAGAACCGGTAAGTGCCGTCGTAAAATGGTAACTATTTCAACAGGTCAAAAAAGAGGTCATTCCTGAGGGTGTAATCGGGAATCCATGCTTTAAGACTATGGATCCCCGATAGAATCATTCGGGGATGACAGATGTTTTTGTTAATTGATCAAAATATTCTGAGAGACAAAATGCAGGTTGTAAAGGATCTTGATACACTAAAACAACCACCCTGTCGGACAGTTTTGACGATCGGTAATTTCGACGGGGTTCATCTTGGCCACCGGGAGATTTTCCGACGGGTCATAGACCGGGCGCGTGAGTTAAAAGGGACAGCGGTCGTGGTCACCTTTGAACCACATCCATTGCGTTTGTTAGCACCCGATAAAGCCCCTTTGCAACTGAATACACCTGAAGAGAAAATACGTCTTCTTACCGCCTCCTGTGTTGACCTTTTGGTGGTCATCAATTTCACCCGACAATTGGCAGAGATGCCAGCTGAGGAGTTTGTCAGAGAAATTCTGGTTCATAAACTGGGCGTCAAACATCTGATCGTTGGTTATGATTACGCTTTTGGTCGCAATCGCCAGGGTAATACTGAATTTCTTACGGCAAAGGCCAAAGAGTATGGTTTTACTCTTGAGGTCCTCGAACCGATTCGCGCAGAGCAACAGGCGCACAGCTCAACGGCAATTCGTCAAGTTCTGCAAGAGGGAAGGGTTGCTGATGCGGTGAGTATCCTTGGTCGCAACTTCACCCTTGACGGAGAGGTCGTACATGGTGATGGTCGGGGGCGCAAACTTGGTTTCCCGACAGCGAACCTTTCGACAGAAAAGGAAATACTGCCGTGTGATGGTGTTTATGCCGTTAAGGTAAAATGGTGTGAGAATTACTATGATGGTGTTATCAACATTGGGCATAGGCCAACCTTCACTGATGGTGAAACCACCCTTGAAATTCACCTGTTTGATTTCAAGGGCGATCTTTACGGCGAACGCTTGAGGATTTACTTTGTCGACCGTCTGCGTGGCGAGAAGAAGTTTGCTTCAGTTGAGGCTCTGCAGGACGCTGTTCTCAAAGATATTGCTCAGGCACGAGAGATGCTGGCCGATTCGCAGGTCGTCGAGTATCGAGAATATCTCGATTGCGGTTACAACGCCGGACTGAATGGAGTTAAGTGATATGCAACTGACCGGTAAAACAACGGTTGTCGGCATCTTTGGTGACCCGGTGGCACATTCTCTTTCGCCGCGTATGCAAAATGCGGCGATCAAAAGCAGTGGTTTGGACGCAGTGTACGTGCCATTTCACGTCACCCCGACACAGTTGTGTGACGCAGTTGCAGGTCTTCGTGCCATGTCATTACGTGGGGTCAACCTGACTATCCCGCACAAGGAAGCCGCTTGTCATCTGGTTGACGAAATGGATAAACAGGCGGTCCTGATAGGTGCAATCAATACGATTGTTAACAAGAATGGTTGTCTCAAAGGCTACAACACTGATGGGATCGGTCTTCTGAATGCCCTGAAACAGGAGCTAGGTGTGGATGTTGCCGGCAAACGAGTTCTGCTCCTTGGAGCCGGTGGTGCCTGTCGGGCGGCTCTGGTTGCGCTCTGTCAGGCACAGGCTGCCTGGGTAGGTGTCGCCAACCGAACCAGAGAGAGATCGCAGCAACTGATTGAAGAAATCTCGCCAAACTTTTCGGGCACGGCTTTTGCTGAGTATGAACTCGGACCTTCTCTGGTGAATGCCTCGAAACCGGTTGACCTGCTGATCAATACAACGGCTGTTGGCCTTAAAGGAGAAGCATTCGGTTTCCCGGTGGTAGATTGCGTCAAAGCCAGTGGCGCGGTTTTCGATATGGTCTATACCCCTGAGCCAACGGCGTTGCTCGATGAGGCTCGGAGACGAGGACTAGAGGCTGCTGATGGTCTGGGAATGCTCTCAGCTCAAGGAGAAGCTGCTTTTCAGCTCTGGTTTGGTCGTGCTCCAGAAGCTCATGTCATGCG
>PVMK01123344.1_pt1 | contig 20542 bp, 18 predicted proteins | sample 1853481 | NCBI WGS metagenome assembly PVMK01 (sample SAMN08533507, study PRJNA380276) | Marine sediment metagenome, whole genome shotgun sequencing project. | reverse complement strand
CAGTTTAAGGGGAAAACCGATGGATTAAGACCGTTTCGGAGACGTTTTTAAGGCATTTTATTGGCAATGTCAATTACTTAGCGTGGCCCCAGCCCTCTTAAGATCTATTTTCTTTATTGTGTTATTTTTATAAATTTTTCCCCCAATCATTGAAATTTTAGCTTTTCTTTCTTTTAAGAATAAGCGATGTTACCTACTGTAATTATAGTGAAAAGAGAAAGTGGATACTTTACCCATATAGCATATTTCATGCCAAAATCATCTACGGCTTCGTTCATCGCCGTTTTATCAATAATCCCGCTCCGGAATACCTCAATCTGATTTTCTGACAAGGCCAGCGCTTGATCGCAAAGTTCTGGCTTTTTTATCGGCGGGACTATTGATAGAACACTTATTAAATATCGGTAATTGAGGCTCAGTTGCGATAAGTTGGAGCACAGGTTTGAGAACTGCCCAGAAACCTGTGCTACATTGCAGTAATAAAAGGTCTCGATATCAGCCTTAAATGTTATTCTTTGTGTTCATACATATGGACATCGCGCTGTGGGAACGGAATACTGACCCCTTCTGCATCAAACTGCTTTTTGACTTTCTCCGTAGTGTCAAAGTAAAATCCCCAATAGTCGTCAGCACTCGTCCATACACGGACCTTGAAATTCACACTGCTGTCCGCCAGTTCGGAAACAACCACCACAGGGGCAGGATCTTCCAAAACACGATCATCCTGGCTAATAACCCCTTCGATGACCTTGCGGGCATTATCGATATCATCCCCATAACCGATGCCAAAAACCAATTCCACACGCCGGGTTCCTTTGGCGCTGTAATTAGTAATGTTATCTCCCGTCATCTTTGCGTTAGGGACGATGATGGTTTTATTATCCGGGGTTACAAGTTGAGTCGTAAAAATCTGAATCCCTTCAACGGTTCCGGCAACACCCGCCCCTTCAATAAAATCGCCAACCTTAAATGGTTTAAATATAATCATGAGAACGCCTGCCGCAAAATTTCCCACTAAACCTCGCAGCGCCAAGCCAATTGCCAGACCGGCAGCACCTAAAATGGCGATTAAAGACGTGGTTTGGATACCCAGCTGATTTATGGCGGCAATAATTACAAAAGCCTGCAAGGCGATATAACTCAGACTCCCCACAAACTTTACCAGCATCTCATCGGTTTTACTTTTGGTCATCACCCTTTTAATGAAGTTTGCGACCGCTTTTGCCACCCAACGCCCTACAATAAAAATAACAATGGCGGCGACAACTTTAAGTCCGTAAACCGTCAACAATTCGTACACTTTGGCTAATAGATTGGATATGTCCATTTTTTGTCCCCCTTTGCTTTGAGATGAAATTAGTGTTTTTTGATGATAAGGAACCGTGGTCAATTAATAGGATAAGTTTACGACTTAGTAAAAAAATAAACTCTATAACTTTATAATATTTGTGAGTGCCAGAAAACCAAATATCGCCCCAATAGACAATTCAACAATCCGCTTAAATCCAAAAAGGAAGACTTGTTCCAGTTCAAAAAGAAAAAGCACTGTTTCTCCGATGCCACATAGTGGTAATAGCTGTCAAGCTAATTTATTGAACTGGTATTGGAAATGATGTGATGGATGGGGTGGAATTGGATGACGTCAAATTGCGATATTGAGATAATATGCAATTCCAAAATTTTTGATTGCCCAAAAACGTGTGCTTGCTTGCCAGTAGCACAAACTCAGCCAATGTTGCAATAAGTTTTGTATATCGCAAACAATTCAGGTACTTAAAAGGTTGGAATACATAGCAGATAGCGCTCGACAAACTTTGAAAACTGCGATTGATGATATCACAAACGCTGAGAGTCCCTATTTCCGGCGTATATGTTGGAGGTATCGCACTTTTGAAGGGGAAGATCATATTCAGATATATTGCAGGATCATGAAATCCAGTAAGAAAAGAGATTTCTATAACTTCAATAGAATTGATTAAGATTTCGATTGAGTGTATGATTGATTTCTGAACAGGGCCAGGCCAGATTTCGGAAAATAGCATATGCTCTACTTCAATACAGATATTGGCGTGTATTTTCTAAGAATAAATGAATTGCAGGTTTGAATCCTCGAAGTTAAGCAAATACGGCTTTGTTTAACCAGTTTGTATGGGGAATTTCGCCACACCCTCATCAATATCCAATCTTAAACGTTGTATCGTTTTCCCATGCGAGCTTTTATTGTCATTTTTCCGGTTCTGCTATCAGGTTGTCCTAACGCTCCTGTTTTCCGTATCAACGCTATATGATTTCATTTAGGAATCATTTGTACATTTTATGAAAAAATTATATTAGATCTGTACAACTCAAACAGGCAAAATTTTCAGAGGCTATAATATGAAGCATTCCTTTAAACATTTTTGGAGTTTTTTAGAAAATAAATGTACATTGGATACTGATTCCCCTGAGAAACGAAGGAGCAAAGTAACCCTGGTGGTAATAACCGGTTTATGTACCATCGCCAGTGTTATTTGGGGCACCCTTTATTACGCCATTTTTGGGCCTATCATTACGACGTACATCACCTATGGATTTACTGTTGTTCTCGGAACAGCGTTACTGATTTATTTCAAAACCAAACGTTTTGCCTTCCTGCTTTATGTTTTTTTCTTTATGATTTTTTGGAATCCCATTGCTATGCAATGGAGTATAGGGGGATTTACTGCTTCCGGTGTTTTGATGCTATGGTCTCTATTAGCTCCGTTTAGCTCCCTAATGTTCCAGGACATCAAAAAGGCGACCGGGTGGTTTCTTGCTTATGTGATGCTCCTTTTGTTCTCTCTCTATTTCGATGGCTTCGTTTCTCAGTGGGCTTCTCCTATATCCAACAAAATATCTATGTTGTTTTTCGGAATGAATATCATAGGCCCTTCAATAATAATTTTTTGTTCGATGATGTACTTTGTTAATGCGTTTCAAAAAGAGCATGAGCGGTCGGAAAAGTTACTGCTCAATCTCACGGAAGAGCGTGAAAAGCTGGTGGACCTGACTGCTCTTCTTAAAAGGATGTTCGGCCGCTACCTCTCAACCGAGGTGATGAATTCGCTCATCGAGAATCCCTCGGCTCTGGAATTAGGAGGGGAGAGACGGAGGGTTACAATCATGATGACAGACCTGAGAGGCTTTACTGCTCTATCTGAGCGTCTTGAGCCAGAACAGGTCGTCCAGATGCTCAACGCCTACTTTGAGATCATGGTGGAGGTGGTCCTAAAATACAACGGCACTATAAATGAAATTATCGGCGACGCCCTGCTTGTCATATTCGGCGCCCCGCAGGATATGCCAGACCGGAGCCAACGCGCCATCGCCTGCGCCATTGAAATGCAGAACGCCATGGCTCAGGTCAACGAAGATAACCGGGTGGAGGGTCTACCTGAGTTGGAGATGGGAATTGGTATCAACGAGACTGAGGGGATCGTAGGCAACATCGGATCGAGCAAGCGAAGCAAATACACTGTGGTCGGGAGCGGCGTAAATATGACCAGCCGGATCGAGTCTTATACGGTGGGTGGACAGATTCTCATTTCTGAATCCGTTTGCCAAGAGGCTGGCGAGGTTTTGCGTATTGACGCCCAGCGGGAAGTGCTTCCCAAAGGAGCCGAAACCCCTCTTAGGATTTACGAAGTAGGAGGCATTGCTGGACAGTACAACCTCGCTTTGGAGTGGAAGGCCCCGACTTTGGTAACCCTGGCTCGACAAATTCCGCTACGCTACACGGTGCTTGAAGGCAAAAACGTTGGCAAGAAAGGGCTCGAAGGATTGATCGTCAGGCTTTCTGAGAAAACCGCTGTGATTGCGTTAGAGGAGCCGCTCGAACTCCTGACTAACCTCAAGATGAATATAGGAGATGTGGATGAGAAACTGTCAACCAGGGACTTTTACGGGAAAGTGATCGAGCGTTTAAAGGAGATCGAACATACCCACGTAGTTTGCTTTACCTCGGTCCCGCCTGAGGTAGATGCTTATTTCCAATCTCACCGGCAACATACGGCGAAGTCCGCAGCGCGTTGATATAGAAGGACTAATGTTCAGGACTCCTAAAGGTCTTTTTTCTTTTCTTCAAATTCTGTGTTATCGATTTCCCCCCGCGCATAACGCTCTTTAAGGATTTCAAGGGCGTTAGACTTACCACTTGATTTTTCTACTCCATCGATTTTATAATTCTGCTTAAGCCGTGGTAAAAGGATAATCAGTGCCACAATTACGAGTATTACGATTAAAATTATAAAAATGACGCCAAACCAACCCATACCCCATGGACCCATCATACCAGGACCCATTCTCCCTCTGGGACCGAACATTGGTCCACAACCAGTTAGTGTGAATATCAGACACAGAGAAGAGCATATAATTCTGGTAATTGAAATTAGTTTAAGTTCTTTATCCATTGCATTTCGCTCCCTTCAATTAACGAAACAACTGGATTCTTAGTTACATATTGCTTGTTAAAATCAGTAAATTTACAAAACTACAGCTTGCCAAAAAACCAAATATCAAGCGAATGCAGATTGATTGAGACTATCCGGACTTCGTTTAAATTTGTGATATGCTCGAAAATTAGCCCCAATTTGTTGGAGTTCCGGTTACATGTATCTTCAATAGCACAAACTCAGCCAATTTTGCAATATGTTTTGTATATCGCTAACAATTCAAGTACTTAAAAGGTTGACATACAGTTATCAAAAGGCGTGACCGCTTAGCCTCACGCGCGTGGGCGAAGTGCGCGGACGCGTCTAACCCAGGCCGTTGTGCAGGTGTTTTGAGCGCGTCTTCGCTGGCGCCTCGGCCGCGCCGCCCCGGAATTGCCAGCGCGCGCAGACTGCTATACACCGTGAAAGCGCGTGAGTTTACCCGCGCGGAAACGGCGGTGGCACCCTCCCCTTGCGACAGCCTTTCAGCTACTTGCCGTAGACGTTAAAGTCGAAGTACTTGTCGTTGATTTTCTTGTAAGTGCCATTGGCGAGAATGGCGGCCAGCGCCTTGTTAAACGCCTCGACCAGATCCTCGTCGTCCTTGCGGATGGCGATGCCGGCGCCGCCTGGGGCGGTGTACTCCGGACCCACGAACTCCCAATTCTTGCCCTGGTTGGTCTTCAGGAATCCTTCGTTCATGGCGACCGCATCTGCGAGCAGCAGATCGACACCCCCGGCCACAGCATCGAGGTACGCTTCTTCCTGCGTCGCATACAGCTTGAGGTCGACGACATCGCCGAACTCCGCCTTGACAAAGTCGGCGTGAATGGTCGCGCGCTGGACGCCCACGGACTTGCCCTAGAGGCTGGTTTTGTTAATCTCGATGCCCGAGCCCTTCTTGCGCGCGAACTTGTTCGGCGTGTTGCCGTACGGATCGGTGAACGCCACCTTCTTCTTGCGCTTCTCCGTGATCGCCATCGAGGCAATGATGGCGTCGTACTTACGTGCCAGCAGCGCGGGAATGATGCCGCCCCAGTCCTGCTGCACCATCGTGCACTCGGCGCCCATCTCCTCGCACAAGGCATTGGCGATGTCGATGTCGAAGCCGACCAGCTTTCCGTCCGGTGTGACCTTGCTAAACGGCGGGTACGCGCCTTCTACCCCGATTCGGATCTTTTTCCACTCCTTAGCGAATACGCCGGTGGACGCAAACGCCAGGGCGGTAACCATAAGAATGAATGCCGTGAGTTTTCTCATGATCAGCCTCCTCTTCGTTGATGCTATTCGCAACTATTTTAGCGTTCCTGCCGAGCCATCTGAGTATCCTAAGCTGCGCCGGCAGGAGCTGAATTTCCGTCACCACCATGCACCGTTGGTGTGCGGGCCGTGAATTAAACACCTGGATTTGTGGGATGTAAAACGCAAAATGCCTCCACGAACCAATGCCCCGCCTCTTGAAGCCTTAAGCATTTATGCCGATTCACCTGCGCCTTGCTTGGATGACTATCTGATCGATCCTGATTATCCGGCTGAAACCTACCTCTAAGCAAAATTCATCCGCAGGCCAACAGGAGAGTTTTGTCCAAATTTACTGAAATTTTTAGTTTCGGGCCAAATTTGACTGTTGTCAATCAAAACTCGTTTAGATATTTGAAGCCGAATTGTTCCCGCTCATTTGACGTTCCTATATGTTGGGCTGCAGCTGAATCCAATACACAAGTCATTATTTTCGCTTATTCACTTGTCAATCTTCAGTCAAATAAGAAAATGTGGACCACTATATCTTGTGTCTACCTTGTTTATTGTAAAAGTGGTGATTGAGAATATCCGGACTACATCAAAATTTGTGATATGCTCAAAAATCAGCCCCAATTGGATGAAGGCCTGGCTACAGATAGCTTGCCTCTAAATAAATTTACGAACAGCGTTTTTTTTCATGCCCACACAATTTTCACACTCTGAAGGATAACACATAGTGTTTTTTAATAATCGCTCCAAAAAACCTGAATCGTACCATGAGGATAGATTCAATTTTTTTTTAATATATGTCTTCAGGAAATCATGTATGAGGTAATCGTTTTTTGATTTGTCAAAATCGAAACCGATATCAATCAAATTATCGATGTTCATTATTTCCTCCTCACAGATTAATAAAACTAATACCCTTTAGAGGTACTCGGGCTGCGCGCAAGGCGCGCATGACCAAGCCAACAACTTACATAAGCTTTCGTCACGGTTCCACAATCCATTTGTAGGAAAGCGGCTACGAACTCTGTACGGAGCCGGCACTGCTGCTACTGCCCTGAAGGGGCTTCACATACCAGTCCGGGGCAACGCCCCTTGTGATACTCGCGCCGGAGCGATTATATGGGCCATTCGTTCAAGGCGCAACGGCACCTGTCAAAGGGAGAATTTGCCTTGCCACAGCACAACCGGACACCCACCGGCGCCGTGGTTGGCGCCTGGAGGTGGGCGCGCCCCGGCAAGGTTCGGGTGCGCGTAGTCGTTCACGGCTCAAATAGGGCATGAACGACTCCCAATCCCAGGTTCCGTCTTCATCCTGTTAATCCTGTGAGAGATTCTTCGGCGCCTCGTGAATTGGCACATCGCCTAAGGTAGTTTATGCAACGCCAGGGCCATGCATGACAGCGCAGCTTTTCTAATAACAAAACCTTTGCCGCCACATTGGAAACGCTTCACCCGTAAAGATGTTTCGTTTTGATTGCGGCTCGTCCGGCTGACTAATTTCCCTGCGTCATCTTCTTTATTTCAGCAGCGACGTAGTTCTTGACATTCTGCTCCAGGATCGAAAGAGGTACTGCGCCGCTACCGAGAACGGTATCATGAAATCCGCGAATATCGAATCGATCTCCAAGTTCTTTGGTGGCGAATTTTCGCAACTCCTTTATTTTTAGTTCGCCAATCTTGTACGCCAGCGCCTGACCGGGCCACACGATGTAGCGGTCCACTTCCACAGTAATGTCGTGCTCATGTATTCCTGCGTTTGCCTTGAAGTAGTCGATCGCTTTTTGTCGATCCCAACCGAAAGCGTGCATGCCTGTATCTACCACAAGTCGAATGGCGCGCCACATCTCGTACGTCAGTTGGCCGAATTTTGAATAAGGATCATTGTAGAATCCCATTTCCTCTCCGAGACTTTCGCTGTAGAGGCCCCAGCCTTCAACAAAAGCCGTATAGTGACCATGTTTACGAAACTTGGGGACGCCTTCTATCTCCTGAGCGAGTGCGATCTGCAGATGGTGTCCGGGGACGGCTTCGTGAATGGCGAGCGCTTCCATTTCCCATTTCGGTCGCGTTTCCAGTTTATAAGTGTTTGCGTAGAACCAGCCCGGGCGGCCAGCCTTTAAAGAGCCGCCGTGATAGTAGGCGGTTGTCTGAGAGGGAGCGGAATACTCGGGTACTTCCCGTACTCCGTAGGGTAGACGGGGGAACTTTCCGAACAACTTGGGCAGTTCGGCATCAGCGCGTTTACAGATGTCACGATAACCCGCCAATAGATGTTCCGGCTTGGAGTAATAGAATTGAGGATCGCCGCGGAGAAATTCAAAAAATTCTTCCCGGGTTCCCTCGAAGCCGGAGCCCTTGATGATCTTATCCATTTCCGCGCGAATGCGCTTAACTTCCCTGAGCCCGATCTCGTGGATTTCTTTCGGAAGGAGATTGGTTGTGGTCGAAACCTTGACTCCGAAAGCGTACCATTGCTCTCCGTTGGGTAACGATGACAATCCAATTGTTTCGCGGGTGTTTGGATAATACTCCGATACCCAGAAATCATGAAGCTTTTGATACGCAGGAAGGATAGATTGCTCAATCGCTTCTTTGCCTGCCGCGCTAAGTCTCTCCTGCTCGGATAAAGGCACTGTTTCCGGGAAATTTTTGAAGGGACGGTAAAAAGGGCTCTCTTCCACCTTTGATACAATCTGGGCTTGAATCTGTTCGGCAACGGCTCTCAGGGTGATCTTTGGAGGCGTTATTCTCTGCTTCAACCCTTCTTGCATTCTTTCAATCGTTTGATCCACAACCGCGGGTAACTGGCTCAGTCTGCTGAGATAATCCTCATAGTGTTTAGCGTTTCGAAACGGAAGAGACCTGACTACGTTTGGCCCGTCTTGTTGAACTCCACCCATCTGATTGATCGGAGTAAGATACCAGGGAAACCTATGGCCTTCGATCCTTAGCGTTAGATTTTCAAGGTAGAGATCGTAATTCAGTTTGCCGGAATCAGCGAGCTTGGAACGATCGATGCTTTCCAACTGTCTCAGAGCTTCCACGCCGTGCCGCTGGCGTCTTTCGATCGCTGCAATCGAAGAATCACCAAGCCGGTCGTTGTATCGCAAGTCACCGAAAAGAGTGGCCTTAATGGGATTTTCCTTTAGGCCATATTCCCACTCTTCTTCAAAGAAAGTTTGGAGCATTTCGGTTTCGTTCATTTCCGCTTCAGCGGCGACCAAAGCTGAGGAAAAGACGAACCAAGTGGAGACAAGGGCAAGGGCGATTCCGAGACGCATATTTGTACCTCACTGTTATTGAAAAATTTTTCACACCCGGAAGCGACATTCTTCGCAATTTCACAATTAGAATGATCGGGAGACAAGGCATTGCTTTTTCAGGGCGTATCAAGCGAAAATGGCTAATTGTGTACCGACTTCAGCTGCAGCCCAACATATTTAGGCTTCCATTAAATAGAAACTATAATCATAATGATCTCAAAAGGACTACATAATGATGAAAACAAACTTAAGCTCCCAACAGAACAAAACAAAGTTCTCTTAGGAGCAAGGCAGGCACAATTTGAGGGGTTTCTCCATTGTAATTTCACCTGATTTGTAGGTTAAAATTTAAGGGAAACCAGAATCTATTTGAGCAGGAATGATCGTTTCAATTCTGAAGATAGCGGGCAGAGGGATAGGTTATTCCATTTCAAATTAGAAAGGATGTTTCCAAATAACACAATGTGGTAATTTATGTCAAGCTAAAGCTATGGGTTTTTTTTATTGATTTCAGCTTAGAGGGATAGTTTTGCGAAATATTAATGAACAGGCATTTTGAAAAGTGGGGCTATATAGAGTATCCGGACCCCGTTTAAATTTGTGATATGCTCTAAAATTAGCCCCAATCTGACGGAGTTCCAGATACATGTATCTTGCCTTATGTCCTCAATCCACTTATCCTATTGAAATTAATACATAAATGAGAATTGCGTGGAAATCGATAATAACAATATTAACAGCAAGTTACAATAGATTTTACAAAATTGCAAATTTATTGAGGACATAATAATCTCTGTTTCTGCGCAACCCTTCTTATCTGATTGAGATACAAACCCAGCGTATTAAAGGCTATCGAGCCAGGCCAGACGTTTCTTTTTTATGCTCCCAGTCAATCAACTCATCGATTTTGGGATCATGTTTGAGTGTCGATTGACTATATTCGATAAATTTCTTCTGTGCGGCTCTTTTGGTTCTTAAATCCATTTTCAGATATATCATAGTGGATTCGATATTTTCATGGCCCAGGTGATTTTTTATATCCGACAGTGATTTGCCGGATGCCAGCATATTGATGGCGCAGGCATGAAGCTGTGGGCCGGATGTATCATTTGAAGCCGTTTGGGTTCCATCGCGATGGAAAGATATTTTTGGCACATCAGATAAATTCCCTTGCGGGTTAATGGTCTGCCATGCTTGTTGATAAACAAACAGTGTTGATGAATCGGTTTTGGATTTGGCCGGTATCGAGTAATGTAACGTTTTACAAGATCAGTTATTTTTTGAGCCAGCTTGATCAAGCGAAATTTATTTCCTTTTCCCAAAATGGATAAGGTTTTTTGAGTCGGGTTGAAGTAGTCAAGATTGAGCATGGCGACTTCACTAGCTCTGGCGCCGGAATCAGCGAGCAGATGAAGAATGGTATAGTCTCTAAAGCCCAACGGTTTTTTAAGATCAACGGCTTGATAGGCGGCAAAGATTTCTTCGATATATAAAAAAGCGACGGTCTTTTTTTGTGATTTTTTCTGTGGAATGGCTAAAATGATATCGGCAATTCACCGTTTTTGCGGGTACATCAAGCGGATCATTTTAGCCAGTGATTTGATAACGGCTAAGCGTTGATTTCTGGTATTGGCTGCATTGCTGCGATCGGACTGCAGATAATCCAGAAAGGAAAGGATAACATCCAGGCTAAGATGGTCAATTGAAAGTGAGCCGACTTTGATCAGGACCTGGGGTCGGGCCACAGTAACATATTGTAAAATCAAGAAAAGATACCTAAAATCACCAATATTTCGGTCTTAATCGATCAATTTTCATGCAAAAACTGGTTGATTAAGGATGGTGGTTGTTAATCCCATAAAAACGTGTTCACGGAATCCTGATTATTAGCTTTGCCATATTGCGTCAGCACTTCCCGAAGTTCAAAGGTATCGTCAGCGCAAATTATCTTTCTACCTTTTGCCCTAAACCCAAGGGCTTCTTTCATCTTCTCAATAAACGTTTTACTCCCGACAGCAATGCTCTGTGTCCACTTGTTTTCTTTACCTCTATTATCAGTCTGTTTTGCACTGTCCACCCATTTGTAGTGAGCATCTTTTAAATCCTCATAGTTTTCAAATCCCAGCAACTCCATCAGCCGATCAAAAGCAATAATGCCTTTCCTTTAATAGGGCAGTTTAAGGGGAAAACCGATGGATTAAGACCGTTTCGGAGACGTTTTTAAGGCATTTTATTGGCAATGTCAATTACTTAGCGCGACCCCAGCCCTCAAACATTATGACACGTCCAAGAACGATTCTCTATGACCGACACGGCCGGATATTCTTCTTTGCAAATCGAGCTTACCTTTGGGCAACGACCGGCAAAAGTACACCCTTGCGGTAAATTGATCGGAGATGGGATATCCCCGCCTAATATTTTCGGGCGTTTTTTGCCAGTTGTATCCAAGGTCGGAATGGCATCTAATAAGGCTTGGGTGTAAGGGTGTTTAGGGGATGTGAAAATTTGCTGCGCATTAGCCGATTCAACGATTTTTCCAAGATACATGACATGTACAATGTCACTAATCGCCTTAACAACAGCAAGATCATGTGAAATAAACAGTAAGGATAATTTTAACGCCGTTTTCAATTCCATCAACAAACGTAAAATTTGGGCCTGAACCGATACATCCAGCGCGGCAACAACCTCATCACAGATGATCAGTTTGGGTTGCAGCGATATGGCCCTGGCAATGCTGATCCTTAAGCGCTGACCACCGGAAAAGGCGTGCGGAAAACGATCCATACTGTCTTGCGACAGTCCTACCTGTTGCAATAAAGCACCCACCCGGGCCCGGATTTCACTGCGTTTACAAATCCCATGGATCAATAACGGCTCAGACAAAATTTCAAAAACCGTATGGCGCGGATTGAGCGATGTATAGGGATCCTGGAAAATAATCTGATAGTCCTTTCGAAATGGCTTCCAGGAACGCATTTGACTGATATTGATCAGGTTATCTTCAAATTGAATGGTCCCGGCGGTCGGCATCGTTAACCCTAATAACGAATAGGCCAGGGTACTTTTGCCGCATCCGGACTCGCCGACTACAGAAACAATCTTACCCGGATGAATTTCGATACTCACATCGTTTACGGCTTTTACATATCCGGACACCCGCCGTAGTATGCCGCGGTGCACCGGAAACCATGTTTTTAATCCGTTGGCTTTTATCAATGCGGCATCATTCATGTTCAATCACCTCCTCGGAATAGAGAAAGCAACCCACATGGTGTCCGTTTTCGATTTGATAATCCGACGGTTTGTCGGAACAAATGTCCATGGCCCGATCACAGCGGTCTTTAAAGCGGCACCCATCTACAAAGTCTTTGGGTTGAGGGACTTGCCCGGGAATCGGGAACAATTCATTATGATGAGATTCAAGATTGGGAAGTGCTTTCAAAAGGCCCTGGCTATAAGGATGCGCGGGCCGGTTGAAAAAATCGTCAACATTCGCGGTTTCAACGATTCTCCCGGCGTACATCACCGCCATTCGATCTGCATATTGGGCGATTAGATTTAAATTATGGGTAATAAATAAAACGGCGGTGCCCTCTTCCTTTTGAAGTTCCAATAGCAATTCCAGAATTTGGGCCTGGACGGTTACATCCAAAGCGGTTGTCGGCTCATCGGCAATAATGAGTTTGGGTTTTAAGATTAACGCCAAAACAATCCCAACCCGTTGCAGCATACCGCCGCTTAATTCATGGGGGTAAGATCTTAAAATGCGTCGGGGTTCCGGAAAGCCGACCGTTTCCAAAAGTTCCCGGATTCGTTTTTCCGGATTACCGGAATAGGCATGGTATTGAAAAATTTCCATTAGCTGCTTTTCAACCGTTAACAAAGGATTGAATGCGGCCGCCGGCTCTTGAAAGATCATGCTGATCTCTTTGCCACGAATGGCGTAGAGTTCATCTTTTGCCAAGGAAGTAATATTCTGCTGGGACAGGTGTATATCCCCCCGGATCAACCGTCCTCCGGGACTAGGCAAAAGGCCAAGCAGGGAGAGTGCCGTAACGGATTTCCCGCAGCCGGATTCACCGGCCAGACCAAAAAACTCTCCGGCCCGGATATCAAAATGGACACTGTCGGTGATGGCCACGACCTGACCGTCTTTATCCATAAATCCAACGCTTAAGTCTTGAACCTCAAGCAATTTGTCAGTTTCGTTACTCAAATCGGCTCCCGGATTTTGGGTCCATCACTTCACGTACGCCTTCACCTATGAATGTGGCCAATAACAAGGTCACCATGAGTGCGGCAATCGTTGAAATTGCAATCCATGGGGAATGGAGGTTTTTTAACCCCTGATCCAATAACTCGCCCCAGGAGGGGGTTGGGGGCGGCAGGCCGAAACCAAGAAAATCAAGGGAGGTAAGAACCGAAATTCCACCAATTAAATGGAAGGGGATAATCGTTATCACCGGCGTCAGGGCATTGGGCAGGATGTGTTTTAAAAAAATCCGCCTATGACTCATACCCAATGCACGGGCGGAACGGATGAAATTCATGTTTTTTATTTTTAGAAACTCACCCCGCATGTAATAGGAGAGAAGGATCCATTGAAATATAAGGAACGTAAAAATAAGGGTAAAAAAACTGTGCCCATAAATCTCCCCCACATAAATGATTACATATAAAAAAGGAAGGGAAGACCATATCTCGATCAGCCTTTGAAAAACGATATCCACCCACCCGCCCGAATAGCCCTGAAAGCCACCGATGATTATCCCACAAATAGCCCCAAGAACAGTAATCGTAATGGAAAAGAGCATACAAATCCGAAATCCGTGAAGCAGTCGGGACAGTACATCACGTGCACCGGTATCCGTTCCTAACCAATGCTTCAATGAGGGCCTGTGGGGAGGCGTACCTTCCAGATCCAGATAAGCATGGATCGGGTTATGCGGAATGGGCGGCATGATCATGCCACCTGAAAAGTTTGGATCTTGTTTGAGCTTGAGATAATTTGCTTCGGTTTTATATTTTCCGCCAAAGGTTTCCGCCGAATAAAATTTAACGAGAGGAAAATAGAGATCCCCATGATGCCACAAAATAATAGGTTTATCATTGGCGATCGCTGGACTAAAAAGGGATAAAATAAAGGCTACGCCCAAAATCCACAATGAATAATAGGCCCGTTTGATCTTTTTAAAATGCGAGAGTCTTTCGCGTGTCAGTTCTGATAAAGGCAACATAATTAATTATATTTTATACGTGGATCCACAATGACATAGACGATATCTGAAAAGAGCCTGCCCAGCAGGGTCATAATACTGGAAAGCATAATGATGCCCAGGATCACGTTGTAATCTCTTCCCAAAATGGAATAGTATGCCAGCAAGCCGATTCCATTAATATCAAAGATTTTTTCAATCAAGACCGATCCGGCAAACATAAGGGTAAATATTTCGCCAATACCGGTAGCTAAAGGAATCAGCGAATTTCGAAAGGCATGCCTCCAGACCGCCATATGAAAACTGGCCCCCTTGACCAGGGCGGTGCGCATATAATCTTTCTGCAATTCTTCCAGGACACTGTTTTTCATGAGCATCGTTAAAAAGGCAAATTGTACGATCATATAACATACGAGCGGTAAAACCATGTGGTGCAAAAAGTCACCCACTTTTCCGAATAGCGACAGCTCCTCGAAATTGTCGGAAACGATACCGGATATGGGAAAAAGATCTAAAAAACTACCTCCCCCTAAAAAGACAATTAACAAAACGGCTAAAGCATAACCTGGGATACTGTAACCTATAAAAATGACAATGGAGGAGATTGAATCAAAGGCGGTATTGTGTTTAATAGCTTTCTTAAGTCCCAGGGGGATGCAGATAAGATAAGTTAAAAAAAAGGACGTCAGACCAAAAAAGAGTGAAATGGGGAAACGACTGATAATGACATCCCACACCGGCTCCTCATACGTATAAGAAGTGCCTAAATCCAAACGCAGCACATTGAGCATCCATCTAAAATAGCGCTCAACCGCGGGTTTATCAAAACCATAGTAGGCGTTTAGGTTTTCGATCTCTTCTTCTGTAATTAGGTTCTCAACAGATTGCCCCATTTGACTGCCAACCCCCCTGATTTTGGCAATCATCTCCTCAACCGGCCCCCCCGGGACAAATTGGGTAAGGGTAAAACAGACCACCGAAATACCGAACAAAGTCGGTATCATCAGTAATAAACGCCTGAGGATATACTCTTTCATCAGAGTTGTTTAATTCCCTATTCTTATTCCTGATATTTGACGATAGCGGGTTCGGCCGGCAGCGGTTTCTTGGCGGCACGGGCATCTTTTAGGGCCCGCTCTTTAACCGGATCGATCCACCAGTAGGGGATGACCGAGTCTTCACGATTGAATTTATCCAGCACATATTCCGGGGTTCCGAATTTGTTCCAATACAACAAGCGAGAATTGTTGGCTTGCCAAAGGAGCACATAGGGCATCTCTTGGATTAAAATGTAATCTATTTTTTTTAGGATTTCATTACGTTTATCGAGACTCATTTCGGTTTTCTGCTGTTCAATCAGGTTGTCCACTTCCTTGTTCTTAAAACCGGTGATATTGTTGCTGGCAATGTGATCAGCCTCATCCGAATGCCACAAGCTTTCGGGATCCCGGAGACGTGATGCACCCCAATTTCTCCAGGCCATATCAAAATCATGATGGTCAATTCGTTTGGAGTAGGTGGATCGGGATAACCGCGCAACCTTGGCATCAATACCAACTGCGCGTAGATCTTCGGTATAAACATTTAAATGGGGAATAGAGGGGCCATGATGCAGAAATGACAGGACAAACGGTTTGCCGTTTTTCTCAAGCATCCCCTTGGAATTAACTTGCCAACCGGCCTCCTGCAGCAAGGCTCTGGCCTTTTCAGGATCATAGGCGATCAGTTCAAAATCCGGATTTTGTTTATCCGGATAAAGATCCGGATAATATGAATTGAGCAGCATATACTCATTGTACATTAATTTTTCTTTGATTTTTTTACGATTTAAAAGATAGGCCAGCGCTTTACGCACACGCATATCCTGGAATTTAGGCCGACGCATATTTATGCTAAACCCCTGGAAACCCATGGGTTCACGGTTGAACACCCGTTGCCGGACAACCCAATTTTTTTTAACCTGGTCAAAGTCGGTTTGCTTGTGCCAAATGGCTGAAGTATAAATCGGATAGAAGTCAAGATCCCTCTTTTTAAACGCCTCCAAAACTTTATTTTGATCCGACATAAATCGATATCTTATGGTTTCAAAATTATATTTGAAACGATTGTATTTTTTTATACGTCCCCACCAATTGTCACGTCGCGCTAGCTTTACAAATCGATTTTTTTTAAGCTCACTAATTTCGTATGGTCCACTGACCACAGGAAATTGAAACTTTTGTTTATTAAAATCTTTATTTTCCCAAACATGCTTGGGAAAAGCGACCAATCCACCCACTTCCCAGAAATTACTCCAGTGTGCTTCTTTAGCTGATATTCTAAACGTTTTAGGGCCGATTAGCTCCGGTCTGTTAAAACGTTTAAGACTGACACGATAAAGAGAGGTTAAATTTTTCTTATTCATGATCACGTCGAAATAAAATTGAACATCTTCAGCGAGAATAGACTTACCGTCGCTCCATTTAGCTTGCGGGTGAATATGAACGGTATACGTCTTTTTATCTTCAGACACCTCCCATGAAGCCGCCAGATCGCCGACGGTTTCATTGGTTTTGCTGTGCAGTCCATACATGCCCTCAAACAGTAAGCCCATGATTTGAGCTGAAAAGCTATTATTATCAAGCCAAACATTTAAGGATTTGGGGAATCCACCTCCCCAAGCAGTGTAATTGCCTCCAACAGCCGCCTTGGGACTTGCGATGGGATCCCACTCCGGGTCTATGGCAGTTTCACCGACAGATTCACTGGCGGCTTTTTGAATCGGCACTTCAGTTTCATGGGTTGTGTTTTGAGAGGGACTATCCGATTCGCATCCATATAAAAAGAAAATGATTACGCATGAATAAAAAAATCGCATGGGTTTCACTCCGTGTACCAGATTATCGGACAAATTGAGTTTAAAAAAATACCTGTTTAGAGATAAGCACATGAATTCGGCTATAATTTTGATTGACGAGTATGACGAAAAGCCTTGAACGTGTCAAGGCTCTTTAGTGAGTTGCCTTTGCAGGGCTATATTGTGGCGACTATTTTTCCAAGGAGCTGTTCCAGTTTAGGCGTAGTCGCCTGTGCGACTTTAATAACCGCTTCCAAAGTGGTGGGTTCAGGATGATCCGGAACAGATAAAAAACAGATAAGACATTGCTTTTTCGAAGAAGAAATATAGTGTGATCAGCCTTGTATGTCAAAAAAAAATGGGGCACAATATACGGGGTTTTAGGAATGCGTCATTGCAGAAAGGGTTGTGAATGGTTGCAAAAAGAGGGAAGTAGATGTGATCACCAATTAAATTGATGGGAATTACAGCATTTTTGGCCAATTTTGAACGGACTCATCCCTTGAATCCCCAGTTTCTTTTTCTTGTTATGAGGCATACATTTCTATGGGATAATCAGGATCGTAGTAGAGATCATCCTCATAAGATGGGATCTGGGAATCTGTGTAATCTATGTGGATGTTTGGGGACGGCGCGTTAGCCCGTGGCGGCGGCCTTTGTTTCTGTCCCCATAATCCCAGATGTTTGAGGTCTATGAGAATAATTTCATTGATCGATGACTCGGATGTGATCAAAAAGATATTGAAACATTTAGGACTCTGGTTGCCAAAAAGAGCACCCGCGCCCAAAGCCAATGCCCCACCTAAAGCTGTTCTCATCGATTACCTGGATTCTCAGATTCCTTCTGCTGATGATTATCTAATCAATCCTGATTATCCCACTGACAGCTGGACGAATTAAAAAAAACCTATTCGGTTCCGACAGGACAGCAACGCGCAAAAATGCCGAAAAACGGTACAATTTGCGATGATAAGGGCAAAATCAGAAGTTGACTTTTAATCACGATAATGCTTAAAAAGTGCCATGTTCATCGAAGCCTACATATTGTTATGCCATAGTGGCAGAACCACAAGTCCAATTTTTCAATAGACTTCACTCGAAAAAGAAAATTCTTATCTTTCGATGGTGTGTCCCTCAAGGTTCGCGCCGGCGAGACCCTTGGACTCGTGGGAGAATCCGGTTGCGGCAAAACCACGGTGGGCCGGACGATTGCAAGGCTTTATAAACCTGTCGCCGGGAAGGTCATTTTCGATGGCAACGATCTTGCCCGTCTGTCCCATCGAGGCATGGCAGAGGTACGGCGGGATTTGCAAATTATTTTCCAGGACCCTTTTGATTCTTTAAATGCGCGACACACGATTCGGGATATTTTGGCGGAGCCATTTGAGATTCACGACATCGGGACCCCCCAGAATCGGGCGGAGGAGATCGTACAGCTGCTAAGTCGGGTTGGAATGGACGAGGACGCCCTTATTCGTTTCCCCCATGAGTTCAGCGGCGGTCAACGGCAGCGAATCGGTATTGCCAGAGCCATTGCATTAAAACCGAAAATGATCATATGTGATGAACCCGTGTCGGCGCTGGATGTGTCGATCCAGTCCCAAATATTAAATCTGCTTCTGGAACTTCAGTCTGAAATGAAGCTCACCTATCTTTTTATCGCCCATGATCTGGCGGTGGTCAAACATATCTCCGATCGAATCGCGGTGATGTATCTGGGAAAAATCGTGGAATATGCGGATGGGGACGCCCTGTATGACCATCCTGCGCACCCGTATACCCATGCATTAATCTCGGCGATACCGGTGCCTGATCCCCAGATAAAAAAGAAAAGACAACTCCTTAGCGGAGATGTGCCGTCTCCCATACACCCGCCGCCGGGCTGCGTCTTTCATACCCGCTGTCCTTATGTCAAAGAACCGTGTAAAGTGCAGATTCCTGAACTGGGTCCCGTACCCGGATCAATCGATAGCGACCACTTACAGGCCTGTTTGCGAGCAGGGGGAATTTCATTCGACTGATATTATTGCAAATGTATAGGAATTTCCATTTTGGGGACACGGATGAACACGGATTACCAGGATATTTAAAGCTAGAAAAAACCAAATATCTGTGGAAATCTGTGAAAATCTGTGTCCTAATTTAAAAAGTCTGGTGCTATGACCGGTCAAATCTCCATTTCAATCTGGCTCTTTATATTCTTGCTGGCAGTGGCCGTCTGGGCCATTCTGGATCGCGTGCTGATTCCCAGTACCCGCTGGTTTTTAAGACGGCGGATCAATCGGGTGATTGATGAAATAGGCACCCGTCTGGATATCAAAATCAAACCCTTTCAGATCACCAAACGGCAGGTGCTGATCGATCGTCTCGTTTATGATTCGGAAGTTGTGCAAGCCATTCAGCAAAAAGCGGTCGAGCGCAATTGTCCCCGTGATGTTGTCCAGGCGGAAGTGGTATCGTACGCCCGGGAAATCGTCCCCTCATTTAATGCCTACCTTTACTTTCGTCTCGGGTACTGGTTGGCAAAAAAAATCGCCCGACTCCTTTACCGGGTGCGCATCGGTCTTGCCGACAATCAGGAATTTGCCGGCATCGCCCCGGATTCCACGGTGGTGTTTGTGATGAACCATCGCAGTAATATGGATTACATCCTGGTGGCATTTCTGGCTGCCGAAAAAACCGCACTTTCTTATGCTGTCGGGGAGTGGGCCAAAATATGGCCCCTCCAAACCCTGATTCGGGCCATGGGGGCGTATTTTGTTCGTCGCAAATCAGGCAACCCCATTGTACCGACGGGTGCTTGAGCGTTATATCCACATGGCCACCAAAGAGGGGGTTTGCCAGGCTGTTTTCCCCGAAGGCGGGCTTAGCCGCGATGGTCGCCTGATGACGCCGAAATTGGGGGTCCTGGACTATATGCTGCGCAATTATGATCCGCTGAGGGATCGGGATATTGTTTTCATCTCGGTGGGAATCAATTACGATCGAACGCTGGAAGACCGGAGCTTGCTGCGAACTTTGAACCCCGAAGCTCCGAAACGAAGCGGCTGGTTTGCGATCAGGACAACCGTGGGGTTTATCCGACGCAGCCTGATATTGATGGTGCTAAGCCGCTGGCAGCGTTTCGGGTATGCCTGGGTCAATTTTGGTCCCCGGATTTCCATGCGGGAATACTGCCGCAAAGCCGATATCGATTTCAGCCGCATGGCGCGTGATGACCGCTTTTCGGAAATCGAAAAGCTTGCCGACCAACTCATGAGCGGAATAAAACAGGTCGTTCCCGTTCTACCGATTCCGTTAGTGGCCACGGTCATGAAAGAAGACGACGGTCGGGGGTTGAGCGCTTTTGAAGTTGAAGCCCGGGTCAACCGGTTGATCGAGCAGTTGCAAGCCAATGGAGCACCGGTGTATGTCGCCACCAAAAGCAGGGTCGAGACTATTTTAAACGCGCTGGACATGCTGAAAATTAGAAGACTGGTGGGTGAATCCGATGGGATATACAAAGCGGTCCCCAGGTGAGGATGA
>PVMK01127338.1_pt1 | contig 20547 bp, 23 predicted proteins | sample 1853481 | NCBI WGS metagenome assembly PVMK01 (sample SAMN08533507, study PRJNA380276) | Marine sediment metagenome, whole genome shotgun sequencing project. | reverse complement strand
GAGTTTGAGTGATCGAGCGGCCGTGGTGGCAGCGCTTCATCGAAGGCCTTATTCACATGCCGCACAGTCCAACGAGCAATGGCCGGTCACCCTGGCGCGCCACCGTGTTGACTCTCTTCCCCGAGATGTTCCCCGGCCCATTGGCGGTGTCTAACGCCGGGCAAGCGCTAGAAGCCGCGATCTGGTCGCTGCGCACAGTTTCGATCCGCAATTTTGGTCTGGGTAAGCATCGCGCTGTCGACGACACGCCAGCAGGTGGCGGCGCCGGCATGGTCATGCGCACCGATGTGCTCGCTGCTGCGATTGATCATGCGCGCTCGGAAGAACTGGACGCACCGTTGATCTACCTCTCGCCACGGGGCGAGCGGCTTAGCCAAGCCCTGGCGGCAGAGCTTGCCGCCGGCCCCGGGGTTCTTCTACTCGCTGGCCGCTTTGAAGGCGTTGACGAGCGCATTATTGCAGGCCGGGCCTTGCGCGAAGTTTCCATAGGAGACTACGTGCTCTCAGGCGGCGAGCTTGCCGCCATGGTGCTGATCGATGCTTGCGTGCGTTTGCTTCCCGGCGTTGTCGGCACGCCCGCTTCGCTCGATCAAGAGAGTTTTGAGGCGGGACTGCTCGAATATCCCCAGTACACCAAGCCCCGCGAGTGGGAGGGACGCACGATCCCCGAGATTCTGCTCTCCGGGGATCACGCGAAAATTGCTGAATGGCGCCGGGCCGAGGCGCTGCGCCTGACGGCACAGCGCCGGCCCGATCTGCTCAACCCCCAAAAATCGGGCGAGAAATCCTGAGAAGACCGTATCGACAAGGGGCTGCGTTTCGGCTATGACGCCCCCAATTCCCCAATGCTTGCCGTAGCGAGGTGCCGGCCTTTCGGGCCGAGCTGCCACAGCACATATGTATGCCCAAGGTGCGCAGATGAACATTATCCAAGAGCTCGAACAGGAGCAGATTAGGTCCCTCACGGCAAAGCGCGCCGTGCCTGAGTTTGGCCCAGGCGATACCGTGCGCGTGATGGTTAAGGTGATCGAGGGCAGCAACACGCGCGTGCAGGCCTACGAGGGCGTCGTTATCGGACGCTCCGGATCGGGTCTCAACGAGAATTTCACGGTGCGCAAGATCTCCTACGGCGAGGGCGTGGAGCGCGTGTTCCCGGTCTACTCACCTTACATTTCCGAGATCGAGGTCCTGCGGCGCGGCAAGGTGCGTCGGGCGAAGCTTTATTACCTGCGCGGCCGTCGCGGTAAATCGGCGCGCATCGCTGAGCGCTCGGATGCGCGCGCGCGCCGCCTGAATGCGCTGTGGAAGGGCTTCAAGAAACAAAAGGGCGAGCCCGATGATCTTTCGCAGATCAAGGGGATCGACGACCATCTTGCGGGACGCTTGCGTCAGGTTAACTGCGTCAAGCTTGAGCAGGTTGCGAACCTTTCCGATGAGGATATCGCAAACATCGACGAGGTGTTGCAGCTTGACGGGCGCATCGAAAAGGACGACTGGATCGCGCAGGCCCAGCGCCTCGTAGCCGAAGCTGCGGCCGCCGAAGTGCCGGCGGAAGAGGAAGCGCAAGAAGAGCCCAAAAAGGATTGAGGCTCCGTCAAATGTGCGCCGGTCCGCTCTAGCGCTGCTCACGGCAGACATTCTAATAGCTGCTTACGGAAGATTTGCGCGGCCCCTCGAGTGGGGCCGCCTACATTTAACGTGCATTGCGTCGCCAGCAGATTGCACTACATTTCTAAAGCTACGCTATTGACCGCTGGCTCTCAGGAACAACACATGTCGAACGTCGAAGTTGGCCGCGCGCCGGACCGAGATGGCAGAATCAAGCGACACGGGCCGGAAGCATTCGAGGGTATGCGAAAGGCGGGCCAGCTTGCGGCCGAAGCGCTCGACATGCTGGCTAAGCACGTGGAGCCGGACGTCACCACCGAGGCCTTGGATGATCTCGTTCTGGAGTTCGCGTTGGATCATGGCGCGTATCCAGCGCCACTGAATTATCGCGGCTTCCCCAAGGCTATCTGCACATCGGTCAATCACGTCGTATGCCACGGAATTCCTGGGCCCAAACCGCTACGCGAGGGCGATATACTCAACATCGACGTAACGCTGATCGTTGACGGCTGGCACGGAGACACGAGCCGCATGTATGCGGTCGGCGAAATCTCACGGCGCGCGGAGCGGCTTGTGGGCGTGACCTTCGAAGCGCTGAAGCGCGGTATCGCCGCGGTTAAACCCGGTTTGACCACGGGCCACATCGGCGCGGCCATTCAATCGTATGCGGAATCGGAGCGCTGCAGCGTGGTGCGCGACTTCTGCGGTCATGGACTCGGCCAGGTTTTTCACGACCGGCCCAACATTCTTCACTATGGCGAAGACGGTGAGGGCGTGACGCTGGAACCGGGAATGCTCTTCACCATCGAGCCCATGATTAACCTGGGCCGGTCGCACGTGAAGGTGCTGCCCGACGGCTGGACGGCGGTAACGCGCGACAGGGAGCTTTCCGCCCAGTTCGAGCATACTGTCGGCGTTACCGAGACCGGGTGCGAGGTCTTCACGCATTCGCCGAACGACCTCGACTATCCGCTCGTTCGCCAGAACTAAGGACGAAGGGGCCGGCACCCATGCCAGGTCGTGGCGACGACAGCGACGAGCCCGCGGGGAGCCAAGGATCATTCTTCGAAGGCGCCGCGCCGCTGCACGCTGGCCACCGCCAGCGGCTGCGCGACCGTTTCCGCAAAGGCGGGGCCGACGCTCTGCCCGACTATGAGCTTCTGGAACTCATCCTTTTCCGCGCGCTTCCGCGCCGGGATACGAAGGCGTTGGCCAAAAACCTGATCGCCCGCTTTGGATCGTTCGCCGAAGTTGTCACCGCGCCCGAGCCCCGGCTCAAGGAAATTGAGGGCGCGGGCGATGCGGTGGTAACTGAGTTGAAACTCGTGCGCGCTGCCGCACTACGACTGATGCGCTCGGAAATCATGCAACGGCCTGCGCTCTCCTCCTGGGCCCAGGTGCTCGACTATCTGCGCGCCGCTCAAGGTTTCGAGCACCGTGAGCAGTTTCGCATTCTCTTTCTCGACAAGAAAAACCATCTCATCGCCGACGAGGTGCAGCAGCAGGGCACGATTGACCACACACCCGTTTACGTACGTGAAGTTGTAAAGCGCGCGCTGGAGCTATCGGCCACAGCGATCGTTCTGGTGCACAATCACCCCTCAGGAGACCCAACCCCCTCGCGCGCCGACATCGATATGACGAAACAAATCGTCGCAGCAGCAAAACCCCTCGGCGTTGCCGTTCACGATCACGTCATCGTTGGCCGCGACGGCCACGCGAGCTTTAGAGCGCTGAAGCTGATTTGATTTTTGTGCTCAGCAATGGCACGAAGCTGCCTGCCCAACGTCATGTTTACTTGATCACACTGACAAACCCAAAGTTGGTAAAGAGCTTTCATGTGCGGCATTGCGGGAATTCTCGACCTCACCGGCAAACGCGAACCCAGCCGCGCCAAAGTAGAGCGCATGGCAGAAGCCCTCCTGCACCGGGGGCCTGACGACAAAGGCTACCTGTTCGCACCGGGCCTCGGGCTCGCATCACGCAGACTGAGCATCGTCGGTCTCGGTGACGGCAATCAACCCATCTTCAACGAAGATCGCACGGTCGCTGTCGTCTACAACGGCGAGCTGTTCGACTACCCGGAGCGCAAGGCCGAGCTTGAAGCCAAAGGTCACGTGTTTCGCACGCATACGGACACAGAAATCATCGTGCATCTTTATGAGGAGCACGGCGAGGACGTGTTCCAAGAGCTTAAAGGTCAGTTCGCGCTAGCCCTGGTCGACTTTACCAAGCGCACCGTATTCCTCGCCCGTGACCGGGTTGGCATTTGCCCGCTGCATTGGTCGCAACAGGGCGACTGGCTCGTATTCGGGTCCGAGATCAAGGCGCTGTTGGCCTCCGGTGAGGTCGCCGCGGCAGCCGATCCGCGAGGGCTCGATCATATGTTTACGTTCTTCGCGATGGGCGCCCGGCGTACGATGTTCGAAGGCGTGAACTCGCTGCTTCCAGGCCACTATCTGAAGATCGAATTTCGCCAGGATGCGCGGCGCACAGAGATCCGCGAGCGGCGCTATTGGGACTTCGACTTCCCCGACGCGGGTCAAGAAGAAGACCCTGAGGATAGCAACAAGCTGATCGAGGATTTCGAGGCCACGTTCCGGCGTGCCGTGGAGATCCGCTTGCGCGCTGACGTGCCGGTCGTGGGTTACCTCAGCGGCGGCGTCGATTCTGCTTATGTGCTGGCGAATGCTTCAAAGGTTCGGGGCAGCCCTGTGCCAAGCTTCACCATCCAAATACCGGGAAAGGGTCTCGACGAGAAAGACGATGCGCTTGTCACCGCGCGCCACCTCGGCAGCCAGCCCACGATTTTGAGATGCGATAGCAAAGTCATCACCGACGCCTACCCGCGACTGATTTCAGCCGCCGATTGCCCCGTCATTGACACGTCTTGTGCCGCTCTGTGGTGCCTTGCAAACGAGGTGCACAACCAGGGTTACAAAGTCGCGCTGACAGGGGAAGGTTCGGACGAGGCATTCGCCGGTTACGTTTGGTTCAAGATGCGCAACCTTACCTATTGGCTCGACTTCGCCGGCTCACAATCTAGCGACTCTTTTAGCCGGTTCATTCGCAAGCGGGCTGCGCCAGGGACAAAACTGGACGATCTTCGACGCATCGACGCGACCGTAGGGGGAGCGCACGCGCAAATGCTTCTCTATCACCTCGTATCCCAATCGCGGGACCGCTACTTCAGCGCTGACTTGAAGGATCGACTGGGCGATAAGAACGCTTACGAGGATCTGTCGCTTGACCTGGAACGCATGCGCCGATGGTCCCCTCTCAACCAGTCTCTCTACTTCGGCTACAAGGTCATGCTGGCGGGACTGCTGATGAATCACAAGGGTGACCGAATCGCCATGGCTAACAGCGTCGAGACCCGCTACCCGTTCCTCGATGATGACGTCATCGCGTTTGCCTCCCGGCTGCACCCGCGCTGGAAGTTGCGCGGCCTTACCAGGGACAAGTACCTTCTGCGCCAGGCGGCGGCGCGCATGCTGCCCAAAGAGGTGGCATTTCGGCCCAAAGGCATGTTCCGCGCGCCCATGGCGGAAACGTTCCTCAACGACCCGCCACCATTCGTGCAGCAGCTCATAAGCGAGGAAGCGTTACGCAAGACCGGCTACTTCGACGTCAAAGCCGTCCGGCGCGACGTTGCGCTTTTTGGCAAAGGGAAAGCGGCCAAGCTGGGGACCTTTGCCAGTATGGGACTGAACGGCGTATTGGCAACGCAGCTCTGGCACCATCTGTATTTGGATGGAAGCTTGTGCGACCTTCCAAACCATGAACCCAAGCCACACGTCGAGCGACCGAACAGGACGCAAGCGGCCGCTTGAATATCCAATTAACGACCGCGATCGCGCATGGCTAATGTGCGCAGGCGCAGCGCGTTGAGCTTGATGAAGCCTTCTGCGTCTTTCTGATCGTAGGCGCCCCTGTCGTCCTCGAAGGTAACAAGCGTCGAGGAGTAGAGAGACTTGGGGCTCTCGCGCCCAATGACGATGACGTTGCCCTTATAGAGCTTCAAACGCACGTCGCCGTCGACCGACTCCTGGCTCTTATCGATCAGCGCCTGCAGCATCTCGCGTTCCGGCGAGAACCAGAAACCGTTGTACACCAACTCCGCGTAGCGCGGCATCAGCTCATCTTTTAGATGCATGGCACCGCGGTCGAGCGTAAGCGACTCGATCGCGCGGTGAGCGTGCCACAGGATCGTGCCGCCGGGCGTTTCGTAAACGCCGCGCGACTTCATGCCAACAAAACGATTCTCGACAAGATCGACGCGGCCGATGCCGTTGTCACGCCCCAGGTCGTTGAGCTTTGCAAGAAGCGTTGCGGGCGACAGCTTTTTGCCGTCGAGCGAAACGGGATCACCTTTTTCAAATCCGATCGTGACAATCGTTGCGGCATCGGGCGCTTGCTCCGGAGAGATCGTGCGCTGGTAAACGTAGTCCGGTGGCTCCACCGCCGGATCTTCCAACACCTTGCCCTCGGAGGAGGAATGCAACAGATTGGCGTCGACTGAAAATGGAGCCTCGCCACGTTTGTCTTTGGCGACGGGGATCTGATGCCTTGCGGCAAACTCAATAAGGGCTTCGCGGCTTTTGAATTGCCACTCCCGCCAGGGCGCAATGATCTTGATGCCCGGCTCGAGCGCGTAATAGCTCAGCTCGAAACGCACTTGATCGTTGCCCTTGCCGGTGGCGCCATGACAGACGGCGCCGGCCCCCGTGGCTGTTGCGATTTCAATCTGCTTCTTTGCGATTAGCGGCCGCGCGATCGACGTGCCTAGGAGGTAGACCCCTTCGTAGAGCGCGTTTGCCCGAAACATCGGGAAGACATAGTCGCGTACGAACTCCTCGCGCAGATCCTCAATGTAGATGTTTTCCGGCTTAATGCCGAGCATCAGCGCCTTCTCGCGCGCAGGCTCGATCTCTCCGCCCTGACCGAGGTCGGCCGTAAAGGTTACCACCTCGGTGCCATATGTCTCCTGCAGCCATTTCAGGATGATCGAGGTGTCGAGGCCGCCGGAATAGGCGAGCACCACCTTGTTGATGGACTGCGCAGCTTCGGTCATAGAGTTCGGCTTTCAGGATGGTCTGTTCGGATCGGGAGCGCACTATAGGGTGCGCTCACCGCCCTGCAAGTTTCCACGATGCCTATTTCGCGGATCAATCGCAGCGTTGGACAGAGTGCGTTACCGCTTAAGCAAATCGGAATGTGGCCATCATCGCATTGATGTTAAACGGCGAGAAGCCGGCCAGCGTCATAAACGAATTAGGAGGCCAGAACGACGTGACGGCCTGCCCGCCGCCGGTTTGATAGCTCTCGAAAACCTGCTTCATCGAGACAACCGCTGCACCCGCTGCATCTATCACAGCGACATTTGCCTCCGCCGTCGGCCAAGCGACCGAACGCGGAACGCCTGCCGACATCAGCATAACCGCCATCGGCCAGACAGCCGGCGAGGCCGCAACTGGTAACATGCCAAACCACGCGGCAAACGGAGAGGACAACGCGTTTCCAAGCGAGCTATTCGCCGTTGGTGGTAGCCAACGCGGATCATTCATCCAATCAAACGGCGAAAACGGCGTCGGCATTGCACCCTGACGGACGAACGAGAATCCGGCCTGCTCTTTCGTTCCTGGCGTCTTGTCGTCTCCAGCCGGCTGCAAGGCGTCAGCCCAGAAATTCAGAACCCGACTGGTAAGGTCCGCATAAGCCGCGATCGAGGCCGCCGTATAACCGAAAGCGGCGTCCGTACAGCTGCGCGTGAAGCGGGCCTGGAGCTTTGGATCAAGCACGGTGCCGTCGCCCTTTCATGGCTCTCGAACGCGGTGCCGCTCATTCATTATGATTTCAGCTCCATTGCCTCGCGACAATTAGGCAATGGGATAAGCAACTCTAGTCCGTCTGGGACACTCCAACAAGATCGATGGCACGCGGACCCTAAGAATTTCGTAATCTGATCCGGCCGATCTCACTCAAGCCTCACCGGGAATCTCTGCTCCAGCGTGCGCCTCCTCATTGATCGCGGCGTCGTCGCGCCGCCCGCCAGCGCGCCTGCCGGCCGCCATCCAATAGGCAAAACCGCCGAAAAATCCCAGCGTCAGGAAGGCCCGAATGGCGTAGTCGTTGACGATCGTCGGCTCGCCGACAACCTCGACCATGTAGTGAGCGCCAAAACCGCCGAGCGCGATCGCTATGCCGACGAGCACATAGTAGATCCAAGACCGGATGCTCATCCCTTCGCCAATTGCAATGGCAACTAATGCAAACGGAAAGGCGAAGATTGCCACGTGTGTCGCCGCGAGAAGGGATAGCATCCCGGCGCTGCCGAGCCGCTCCCATCGCAAATCGGCGGGCAGCGTCGCAATATCGGCTGGCGTTATGACGAACGCGACGACCGCCGCGCCGGCGACGAGACACGCGATGATGAAACCGAACAGAACCCGGAACATCGTGCCAAACATACTCTCACCTATTCGTCTCACCCAAGGTCCGTTTGAGCTTACAAGGCTTAAATCCTCTCGCTCAATAAAAAACAGACCTCCTGCCTAACGACGCTCACTTAAGCATTGCGCCCGGCAATAAGCCAGTAGACGAAGCCACCGGCGAACCCGGCCGTGGCGAAGACCTGCCAAACGGTGGTTTCCGGGACCACGACATTGCCGGACTCGGTCATACGCGCGAGCATGGGCATCGCCGCCAGCGCCAACCCACCACCAGCAACATAATAGATCGCGCTGCGAATGCGGGCGATTTCGCCGACAATGACCACCACGAGAGCCGGTATCAGCGTAAGACCCGTGGCAAGCAGAAGACCCTGCTGCGTTAGGTCAAACATGGCGACGATAACGTCGTCCCCAGACCGGTTGCCTTGCAGGGCGCCGGTAATGCGCTCCAGCCCCAAGGTGAAGAGCACGAAACCCGAAACCAAGGCGGCTATCAGTAGCGCTATGGGTATAACGATAAAACGACCAACAGTGCTCCAGAACACTCGACCTAGTCTCCGCTTCCCTCGACCTCTGCGGCCGATTGCGCAGGCGTCTTGTTACGTTCACTCGCCTTTAAGCGTACGCTTGCCGATCTAAGCTGGCCGCATGCAGCAAAGATATCGCGACCGCGCGGGGAGCGTACCGGGCTAGCGTAGCCAGCCCGGTACACGACTTCAGAAAAGCGCTCGATCTGCTCCCAATCCGAACACTCATAAGGCGCGCCCGGCCAGGGGTTGAATGGAATGAGGTTGATCTTGGCGGGAATGCCGGCCAGCAATCGCACCAGTTCGCGCGCCTCGGCAAGGCTATCGTTGATGCCCTTTAGCATCACGTATTCAAACGTGATGCGCTTGGCGTTCGAGAGGCTCGGATAGTTACGGCAGGCGTCGAGCAACTCAGCGATGGGGTATTTGCGGTTGATGGGGACGAGCTCGTCGCGCAGCTCATCGCGGGTCGCGTGCAGCGAGATGGGAAGCATAGTGCCGGCCTTCGCGGCCCAACGGACGCTCTCCGGCACGATGCAAGTCGTGTACAGTGTGATGCGCCGCTTGGAAACCGAAAGACCTTCGCCGTTGGCAGCGATATCCATCGCCTCCTTGACGTTGTCGAAATTGTAGAGCGGCTCGCCCATGCCCATCAGCACGATGTTGGTGATCTTGCGCTCGGTCATGGGCAACAGGTGCCCATCATCGGGCGGCGTCGCGCCTGACCAGTCGCCGATGCGATCGCGCGCCAAGAGGATCTGACCGACGATCTCCTGCGTCGTGAGATTGCGCACCAAACGCTGTGTGCCCGTATGGCAGAAGGTGCACGTCAGGGTGCAGCCGACTTGGCTTGAAATACACAACGTGCCGCGACCGGTTTCGGGGATATAGACCGTCTCGATCTCAGGCGCCTTCGCCTCCGTGCCCCGCTTTGAGAGCCGCATGAGCCACTTGCGCGTACCGTCAACGGAAACCTGTTCGGTGACGATCTCAGGCCGCTCTAGTGTGTAGCGCTCGGCGAGCACGGCACGCAGCTCCTTTGATACATCGCTCATCGCGTCAAAGCCGGTGACGCCGCGCACGTAGATCCAGCTCCAAAGCTGGTTGGCGCGCATGCGAAGTTGCCTCTCTGGCACACCGGATCGGGCTAGTTCCGAACGCAGGCCGTCGCGGCTAAGCCCGGCGAGGGAGGGCTTTGTCGGCGATTGGGCGGCTGAGTCCAGAATGGACACCACGTCGGTATCGATTGCGAGGGCCATGTGAGCCTGCGAGAAGAGCGGATTGCGTCTTTATCTAGCGTCTCTTGTCCTCGGCTGAAAGACGGTCAGGGCTGTTCAACATGCCACAGCCATCCGCTTCCCCCGGTCAGCGAGAGAAGGAATGGGAAGGTGTGGGAGAAAAAAGCGCCTGAATGCTGAAATAACTCTGTTCAGCTTGCGCTCAACTGACCGCGCCGGCCCGCCAATTGGCAGGCGCGGAAACCATCAATCTGCGGAAACGCCGTGGGATTTGCGCAGCCGGCCTTAGGCGACTGGTACCCAGCGTCCAGCCACGAAGCCAAATGCCACAGCGTCAGGATGCTTCTTGGCCGACGTGCTCAACTGCTCTGCTGACTTGATGTCGTCGGACTTGATGACACGGGCCCCTTTGGTGCCAATCATTGCATTGCGAAATCCACTCAGCAGGATGACCCGCTTACCTCGGACCTCGATCTTGGGGCATGCCATTACGTTACCTCCTAGCAGATGGCGGCGCTGCTAGAAGCGGACATGAGGGGAGCCATCAATGCCTCCCGCACAAACAATAACCCGCGGCAAAAACCGACCATCTACAACATCATCTATACGAAACTAATGTTAAATGTGGAACAATATTCCGCTGGAGTAAGTTAAGAGATAAGTGGAAAAAATTGATGCACTGCAACGTACCGCACGTCTTTTTGCACCGCAACGTAGTGTTCTAGCGCGCGACTTAAAGAATAAATTTCGACAAGTCTGTGTTCTTCGCGAGATCACCAAGACGCGATGTCACGTACTCAGCGTCGATGGTAATCGACTGACCGCCGCGGTCAGACGCATCAAACGAAATCTCATCAAGCACACGCTCCATCACGGTTTGCAAACGCCGTGCGCCGATGTCCTCGACCGATGAATTGACCTGCGCGGCCGTATCGGCGAGGGCGTCGACGGCGTCGTCGGTGAAAGTTAAGGCTACGTTCTCAGTACCCATCAGCGCCACATATTGCTTGATGAGGCTCGCTTCGGGCTCAGTCAGGATGCGGCGAAAGTCCTCCCGTGTCAGAGGTCTCAGCTCCACACGGATGGGCAACCGCCCCTGCAGCTCAGGCAGAAGGTCGGAGGGCTTTGCCACGTGAAAGGCGCCCGAGGCGATGAACAGCACGTGGTCCGTTTTCACCGGCCCGTACTTGGTGGAGATCGTCGTGCCTTCGATAAGCGGCAGCAGATCGCGCTGCACGCCTTCACGCGATACATCACCGCCGATACGCCCCGCCTCCGACCGCGAGCATATTTTGTCAATCTCATCCAAGAAGACGATGCCATTGTTCTCGACCGCGTCGATAGCGTCAGCCACGATCACGTCTGTATCGATCAGCTTGTCGCTTTCTTCCGCGATCAGCACGTCGTGGCTGACGGCGACGGTCATCCGGCGCGTCTTGGTGCGCTGCCCGAAGGCCTTGCCCAGAATGTCGCCGATATTAATGGCGCCAATAGAGGCACCGGGTGCGCCGGGGATCTCAAGCATCGGCATGCCGGAACCGGCATCCGAAACCTGGATCTCAATGTCCTTGTCGTTGAGTTCACCGTCGCGCAGCCGTTTGCGGAAACTTTCCCGCGTCGTCTCGGACGCTCCTGGGCCGACCAGCGCATCGAGTACGCGCTCTTCGGCGTTCTTTTCGGCATTGGCGCGAACCTCTTTTCGCCTGACGTCTTTGACAAGCGCGATAGCGACCTCAAGCAGATCGCGCACGATGCTCTCCACGTCCCGGCCGACATAGCCAACCTCGGTAAACTTAGTCGCTTCTACCTTTATGAATGGCGCACCCGCGAGCTTTGCGAGCCGCCGCGAGATCTCCGTCTTGCCGACACCGGTCGGCCCGATCATGAGGATGTTCTTGGGCAGCACTTCCTCTTTGAGGTCACCCGTAAGTTGCTGCCGGCGCCAGCGGTTGCGCAAGGCGATGGCAACGGCACGCTTGGCGTCGTTCTGACCAACGATGAAGCGGTCCAGCTCGGAGACAATTTCACGGGGCAAGAAGTGAGTCATGGAAGGTGGGGCCTCAATGTGTGGAAACAAGCTTCAGGCCGACAATGCAGCCGTCGTGGCGACGACTTCGAGCGCGCCTGCAAGCAGCAAGTAGAACCAGGCCATCTTGCACGTGCTCCATTGCTTGCCTTTCCGCTACCGGCTTGACGGAAGGGTCTCAATGACGACGTTGGTGTTGGTGTAAACGCAAATCTCGGCGGCAATGGCCATCGCCTTGCGTGCGATCTCCTCTGCATCAAGGGGCTGATCGCGTAGGGCGCGCGCGGCGGCCAGTGCGTAGTTGCCGCCCGATCCGATACCCATGATATCGTTTTCGGGCTCAAGCACATCGCCCGTACCGGTCAGTACAAGCGTAGTCTCACGATCGGCAACGATCATCATCGCCTCAAGGCGGCGAAGATAGCGGTCGGTGCGCCAATCCTTGGCCAGTTCCACGCACGCACGGGTGAGCTGGCCTGGATATTGCTCGATCTTGGTCTCCAGCCGCTCAAACAGCGTAAAGGCATCGGCGGTAGCACCGGCGAAACCGCCAATAACGTCGCCCTTACCGAGCGTGCGTACCTTGCGGGCATTGGATTTGACGACCGTGGCGCCAATACTGACCTGGCCGTCGCCGGCGATGACGACACGACCATCTTTACGAACGGTCAGTATAGTCGTCCCATGCCAGGGAGTAGACTGAGCTGGATCGGAAGCAAGTGTTCGCATTGCATTTGCATCTACGTGAGGAGAGGGCGCGGTAGCGGTGTGGCTCTGGTAGGACAGGGCTCAAGCTGATAAACGCTCAGGTTTGGTGACGCAAGCGATGGCCATGAGGGGTCCTTTGAAGCGGCAAGCCACAATTTCCCGCAAGACCAAGGAGACGCAGATCACGGCGACCGTCGATCTGGACGGCTCGGGGACCTTTGACGTGAAAACCGGCATCGGTTTCCTCGATCATATGTTGGAGCAATTGGCCCGCCATTCAATGATCGACATTACTTTGAAAGCCGCCGGCGACTTGCACATCGATTTCCATCACACGGCTGAGGATACCGGCATAGTGCTGGGTCAAGCCGTCGCCGAGGCGCTGGGCGATAAAAAGGGCATCACCCGATACGCCGACGTGCATTTGCCCATGGATGACACCTTGACGCGCGTCGCAATTGACGTCTCGGGCCGCCCTTACCTCGTTTGGAAGGTCGAGTTCTCCAAGCCCAAAGTTGGCGAAATGGATACCGAACTCTTCCGGGAATGGTTCCAGGCCTTCGCGCAGAACGCCCGCATCACGCTGCATGTAGAGAACCTCTATGGCGAGAACAACCACCACATCGCCGAGACTTGCTATAAGGGCTTAGCGCGAGCGCTGCGGCGTGCGGTCGAACCTGACCCGCGCCAAGCTGGTCGCGTGCCCTCCACCAAGGGCACGCTTGCTGGGTGAGCGCATTGTTTTTTGTACCCGGAGGACGCACGCGCGTGGTCGTCTACACCGTGCACGAGTCGCCAAAACCGCTGGCCGATCCATTGGAACGGGCTGCGCGCCTCGTCTTCATAAATGACCGGTTCCATTGGCTTGCCGCGATCTTCCCGGCGATCTGGCTGCTCGTGAAGGGGATGTGGTGGGAACTGGTTGCCTATCTTGTCCTGATCAGCGCACTCATCGGCGTCTTGGACGTCCTCGGCGCTACCCCGGCGGCAGTCAGTATTATCGTCGTCATCGTGCAGATCGTGTTCGGCTTTGAAGCCGGTGCGCTTTATCGCGCCTCGCTCGCACGCCGCGGCTGGCGCATGCAAGGAACTGTTGCAGCGCGCAATACGGTCGAGTGCGAGCGCCGATTCTTCGAGGCTTGGCTACCGCAATTGCCATCCGCTCCATTGTCCGACGTCACGGCAACAGCAGCAAACGAGGGCATTTCGTCATGGATGGCGACTGCCAGTTCGCACGCTAAAAACGCTTTTGAACGTTGGCGGCGCATGTTGTGGGCAAAGGCTTAAGCAGGAATGCAAAGCGTCGTTATCGTCGACTATGGCTCGGGAAACCTTCACTCCGCGAGCAAAGCCTTTGAGCGTGCGGCCCGCGAAAGCGAGGTCAACGCCAAAATCCTTGTCACAGCGGACCCCAAGGCCGTTGCAGCGGCCGATCGTATCGTGCTGCCAGGCGTTGGGGCCTTCGGCGACTGCAAACGCGGCATTGAGGCTGTCGCTGATTTGAGATCGGCGCTTGAAGAGGCGGTGAGAGAAAACGGACGACCGTTCCTCGGCATCTGCGTTGGCATGCAACTGTTGGCAACGCGCGGCCTGGAGTTCGAGGTGACAGAAGGTCTTGGGTGGATCCCCGGCGAGGTGCGCGCCATCGAACCAACGGACCCTGCGCTCAAGATCCCGCATATGGGTTGGAATACGCTAACAGTCGTCAACCCACATGCGCTGCTCGACGGGATTAAGACCGGGCCCAGCGGCTTGCACGCATACTTCGTACACTCCTATCACTTGGTGCCCGATGATGCCGCGTCAGTCATCGCGCTGACGGACTATGGCTGCAACGTCACGGCCTTGGTCGCCAAGGACAACATCGCAGGCACGCAGTTCCACCCTGAACAGAGCCACGCCGTAGGCCTCAAGCTGAGCGCCAACTTTCTAAAGTGGCAGCCCTAGGGTCACAGACTCTAGAGTCACAGACCCTAAATCAAAAGTGTAGAGACTGATTCACGTTCTTGGCGGAGACCTCCGGGACTTGGCAAGCGATTCCATCAAGAACGATCAGGCTCTAGCGGCACCAAACACAACTCTTCGGCACAAACGAAATGGCCGCCCTGAGGGGCGGCCATCGCGCTGTGTCGAGAGAGAAAGAAAGAAAGACAAAAAGAACCTTTCGCCTCAGCACGCAGTGGCGAGTGGCAGCTCGGGCTGCGTATCGGGGTCCACCGGTGCTGGGAAGGCAACGACGTTGGAGTCATCAGTGATTTCGAAGGCTGCGCGCCGCTGGCGGAACCAGCGCAACGCCGTATTGGTGAGCACCGCGTCGTCCTGCACCTCCTGGATCAGAAGGCCGTCATCTGCGGTGAGAAGCGTCGAAAGCCGCGCCTCGATCGTCTCTTCGCGTTCGTCTGTCTTCATGTACCAAGTCTGATCCAACGGTCGCGCCCAGGAATGGCCGGCAGCCATGATTTCTTGCGCCAGCGCGTGCCTGTTGAGCTGAGGATTCGCGAGGTCATAGGAGATGATGAGGGTGCGCATGGCGGTCTTTCTTTAGGTTTGGGCTTTATGGGGAAACGCCGTTACAAACCCCCGAGGTGCTTCGTTTTCGTCTGCGGAACGTAATGAGAACATGCCACGAATCACTGGGCTTGTCCAGGGTTTGTTCTCTTCTTGTTCTGTGTCCGACCTTCGCCGGGTAGGAATGGGGCTGGCAGCAGCGCCACTGCTAATCAAACAGCGCGAGCTGATCGGCATGTGGCCCATGTGAAATGCGCCGGTGCGGACCATAGTCCACGCGATCGATCAGCGAGGGGTAGCGCGCCGCAAACACTTCAAGTGCCTTGTCGCGTGTGCCGGCGAAGCGCACCTCCTCCCAGATCTCGTAGAGGCGGCGCGGATCGCAGCCATAACGGCGCACAAGGTCACTGCGGCGGATCCGGAGCCAGCGCGCAATCCAGATATCGATGGCGTCCGCTTCGGTTAGCGGATGGGACGCTGGCAGCGGCGTAGGTGTGGTGAAAAACACTAGGGCCATGACATACAAAGAGACACGATCGACGCCAGCCTTGACTTCGCTGACCGGGACCTCTCTATCGGTGTCAATGAAAGCAATCTGATGGCTAAAGTTGCGGACGCCACGCACGCGTGCCGTCGACCCATGAGAGTCCCTTGATCCTCTTTCCCGCTATCGACCTCAAAGACGGCCGATGCGTACGCCTCAAGCGCGGCGAATTGAGCGAGGCGACCGTCTTCAATGACGACCCGGCGGCGCAAGCGCGCACGTTCCAGGCCCAAGGGTTTCAATACCTGCACATTGTCGACTTGAACGGCGCGTTCGAAGGCAAGCCTGTCAACGCTGCCGCAGTCGATGCGATCCTGGCCGCAGTCGAGATTCCCGTGCAGCTCGGTGGTGGTATCCGCGAGCTTGAAACGATCGAGATGTGGCTCTCCAAGGGTGTTTCGCGCGTCATTCTCGGCACGGCTGCCGTAAACAACCCCGACGTCGTAGTGCGGGCGTGCAAGGCCTATCCCGGGCGCATCGCCGTTGGCATCGACGCTAAGGACGGCAAGGTTGCGGTTGAAGGGTGGGCGCAAACGAGCGCGTTGACTGCGGACGAGCTTGCACGCCGCTTCGAGGATGTGGGCGTTGCCGCCATCATCTATACGGACATCGAACGCGACGGCATCATGAAAGGGCTCAACTTCGAGGCCACGGCGACCCTGGCGAGCGCAACCAAAATCCCGGTTATTGCCTCAGGCGGGCTCGCCTCCATCGAGGATGTCGAAGCGTTGATGCGGCCGGACTACACTATGCTTGAAGGCGCCATTATGGGCCGTGCCCTTTACGACGGCCGCATAGATGCGCGCGCGGCTTTAGCCCTCACGAATGCAGCCTAAAGGGCATACGACTAACGTGCTCAAGACCCGCATCATCCCTTGTCTCGACGTCAAAGACGGCCGTGTCGTCAAAGGTGTCAACTTTGTCGATCTCATCGACGCGGGCGATCCTGTGGAAGCAGCTGCCGCTTACGATGCCGCAGGCGCCGACGAACTTTGCTTTCTCGACATTACGGCGAGCCACGAAGAGCGCGACACAATCTTTCACATCGTCGAACAAACCGCTGAGCGCTGCTTCATGCCTCTGACCGTGGGCGGCGGCGTGCGCACAATCGCCGACATCGGCCGGTTGCTTAACGCCGGCGCCGACAAAGTGTCGATCAACACCGCGGCGGTGACGAATCGCGAGTTCGTGAAAGAGGCCTCCGAAAAGTTTGGCAACCAGTGCATCGTCGTCGCCATTGATGCCAAGAACGTGTCGAAGCCAGGCGAGCCCAATAAATGGGAGATCTTCACCCATGGCGGGCGCACGCCGACGGGCATCGACGCTATCGAGTACGCGAAAGAGGTGGTGGCTTTGGGCGCGGGCGAAATCCTGCTGACCTCCATGGACCGCGACGGCACGAAAGCCGGCTTTGATCTCGATCTGACCCGTGCCATCTCGGACACTGTGAGCGTGCCTGTCATCGCTGCAGGCGGCGTGGGGACGCTTGATCATCTTATCGAGGGCGTCACTAAGGGTGGTGCGAGCGCAGTGCTTGCCGCTTCGATCTTTCACTTCGGTACGTATTCGATTGCGCAAGCCAAAGAGCACATGGCAGCCGCGGGCATTGCGGTTCGACCGCCCGGCTAGAGCAAGGTCGTTCTTGATGGAATCACTCAGCCTTGGCCCGGAAGGTCTCCAACAGATGAGTGAATCTTACTCTAGATCAAAAGTGTAGAGACTGATTCACGTTTCACTTGGATGCAACTAGCGTTTCCAAGTGAAACGATCAGGCTCTAGGCAGCAGCACAAAGCTTCTGCTCGCACTCAGACAGCACCGCCATGAGCTCGCCTTTCGGAACAGCGCCGCTGAAGTAATAGCCCTGCACCTCATCGCAACCTGCAATTGCCACGCATTTAAGCTCGCCCAGTGTTTCCACGCCTTCTGCGACCGTTCCAATGCCAAGCGCCCGCGCGAGCGCCGTCACAGCATTGACGATTGCTGCGCGGTCCTTGCGGTCGAGCTGATCCCTAATGTACGAGCGATCGATCTTGATCTTGTCGAAGGGAAAATTGCGCAGATAACTGAGCGATCCGCTGGCCCGCCCAAAGTCGTCAAGCGACGTGCCGATGCCGCGCTCGCGAAGTTTGGGCAAGACCTCGCGCATACACTCTCCGTCGCTGAGCAGGGCCGCTTCGGCTATCTCCAACTCAAGCCGGCTCGGTTTGATGTTTGCGTCCGCGAGCGCTTTGTCGACGACATTGAGAAGGTCGCCGTTCTGGAACTGCAGGGACGAGAGGTTGACGGTCACTTTCAGATCGTCGGGCCAACGCGCCGCGTCTCGACAGGCTTCGTTCAGCACCCAGCTGCCGATCTCGAGCATCTGGCCGCTTTGCTCGGCGAGCGGCAGAAAGTTATCGGGCATGATCGTACCGTGCTGAGGGTGCTCCCAGCGCACAAGCGCCTCACAGCTCGAAACATGCCCGGTTTTAAGATTGATGATCGGCTGATAGTGCAACTTAAGCTGCCCACTGCGAACCGCTAAGCGCAGATCTCTATCAAGCTGGTGCGTTAGGTCGGGTTTGTGCTTCGTCCCTGATCGAAAAATGGCGAATCCGTTGCGGCCCGACGACTTTACGTCGTAAAGCGCGATGTCGGCACGCTTCATGAGTTCGTCGGCTGTCGTTCCATGCTCTGGCGCCCGCACGATCCCGATGCTCGCACTGAGGCTTACCGTATGCCCAAGGATGTGAAACGGCTTTGACAGCACATGCATAACCCGCCGGGCCAGGTGCTCGCATTGTTCACGCCGCCCGGCGCCCATCTGGATAATGGCGAATTCGTCGCCGCCAAGCCGTGCCAAAAAATCCGTTTTGCGGACGCTGGAGCGCAAACGCTCTGCAACGGCTTTCAAAACTGCGTCACCGACCGGATGGCCCAGGGTGTCGTTGACATCCTTGAACCTGTCGAGATCAATCCAATGCAGCACAACGGCTGGGCCCTGGTCGATTATTTTCAGAGCATCTTCAAATGATTCCCGGAAGTAGAAGCGATTGGCGATACCCGTTAGCGGATCATGACGGGCAAGCCATTCTACCTTCTCCTCCGCCCGGCGCTTCTCGGTAATGTCCTCCTGCACGTCAACCCAACCTCCTCCTGCTATCGGTTGATACGTGACGAGAAACGTACGGCCGCCGCTCAAGTTCTGGGTACGCGTGAAGGAATTTCCCGAGGCAAGTTTCGCGGCGTGATTCTTGAGCCATTGGTCCTGCCTGGTGCGCTCCTCCTCACCGTCACGACCGGTCTCTTTCTTGATGTGGTAGCTAAGGATATCGGCAAGCGGAGTGCCAGGCCGGGTCAGTTCCTCGGGCAGCCCATACATCTCCCGATAGCTCTCGTTACAGACGATCAAGCGCTGATCGGCGTCGAACATAGACAAGCCACGAACCATGTTGTTGAGAGCGATCTTGAACCACGTGTTCAGGCGCTCAAGCTTCTTCGTCTCCTTGAGCAAAGCACTAATCCGCCCGCCTTGAGCAACTTGGCTCACCGGCGGCGGGCTAACTCCATTCCCGCGGTTCAATTCATTAGACAACACAACGCTCCACACACGGCATGAGCCAACAAGTTGCACAGCTCATCGAGCGTCGAAGGATACGCCTTCACCGTATTGCGTGGCTTAAGCGCTTCATTGAGGTTTCATGCAAAAGCAACCGGCACCCGTAACCAATCGGGTGCCGGTCTGGTGCGCGGCAGCCGAAGAACTGGGCCCCGACGGCGAGAACGAGCGCTTCAAGGTTAACGGCAGCCTTCCCGGCCGCATCCGCAACAACAAACTTTCGCGAGGAGGCGCACTCGACTAGCGCACTTCATGCGGTCTTTCCCTTGAATAGGCAGAGGTCGTAGATGATGCACCGCTCGCATTCGGGACGCCTCGCCTTGCACACGTAGCGCCCGTGCAAGATGAGCCAGTGGTGAGCGTGGACACCCGCATCAGGCGGAATGAGCCCAAGCAGATCCTCTTCGACGGCAAGCGGGGTCTTACCGTTGGAGAGTCCGATACGATTGGCGACTCTGAACACATGCGTGTCGACCGCCATGGTCGGTTCTCCAAAGGCAACGTTAAGGACGACGTTCGCTGTCTTACGACCAACGCCAGGTAGCGCTTCGAGCGCGTCGCGATCGTGCGGCACTTTCCCACCGTGCGCTTCGATGAGCATTTGAGAGAGCAAGATCACGTTGCGCGCCTTGTTGCGGTAAAGGCCGATGGTCTTTATCATTTCGCGCAATTTCGCCTCGCCGAGGCTCACCATTTTTTCCGGCGTATTCGCGATCTTGAATAGGGCGCGCGTCGCCTTGTTGACGCCTGCGTCAGTGGCCTGTGCCGAAAGCACCACGGCAACGAGCAGCGTGTAGGAATTGACGGACTCCAGCTCGCCTTTGGGCTCGGGGTTCTCCACAGCGAAGCGGCGAAAAATTTCGGCTACAGCCTCCCCCTTCAGCTTCGAACGCCGCGCGCCGCCGCCCTTGCGCGCGCTAGCCGCTGATTTTGTGGTGGCACGACGGGCACTTGTGGTGGATCGACAAAGGCTCTTCATAATTCCTGCGTCTGCGGATAGGCTGGCCACATGAACGAGAACGATAGTGTAAAGCAAGACGACGGCGCTTTCCGTGCCGTCTTACACCAGCACCGGTCGTTGAGCCCAACGGGCTTCCTCATTCTCATGAGTTTGTTCGGCGGCGTGTGCTTTGTGACGGGCATAGTCTTTCTCGCCATGGGTGCTTGGCCCGTCTTTGGGTTTTTCGGGTTCGACGTAGCTCTCGTTTATCTAGCCTTCAAACTCAATTATCGAGCAGGCCGTCTCTACGAGACGGTCGAGCTGAGCCGAGAAATGCTGAGGGTGACGCGCGTCCACCCCTCCGGCAATCGCGAAAACTTTGATTTCAACCCATATT
>PVMK01124564.1_pt1 | contig 20554 bp, 18 predicted proteins | sample 1853481 | NCBI WGS metagenome assembly PVMK01 (sample SAMN08533507, study PRJNA380276) | Marine sediment metagenome, whole genome shotgun sequencing project. | reverse complement strand
TATTTGACGGCCAATTTCAAAGGGAAATCGGTCCTCCAACTGGTAGGACCAGTTGAATAGATTTGCTTTTTAACACCCTTTCTAAGTATAAATATTATCTCTAAGTATCAAATCAAAATCCGAAAGCAAAGAAAAATTTTTGAGCGGCTCGTAAGGTGACAATAGAAAACACGCGCTCGTATTTGCTATAATTACAGATGGTTTTGTAAAATAAATTCCAAGCAAGGCAGCAATAACCGAAAAATAGAGGTCAGTTACTCTGAAATTGCAATCATTCAAATTTCCATGATCAATATAAATACATCGTTGCTCCGGTTCCGGGGCTGACAATAATAAAAAAATCAATAGAAAACTATTTTAAAGATTATCCGGATGGAAAGATTTTTATCCTGATAAGGGAGCCTTTTTTATGGTGGAACAGCGCCCGGAATCATACGAGGAACCTAAAGAACAATGGATTAGACCGGTATGAAAAAACCCTTACAAACACCATATGGGCCCGCGATAAATACAAAAACAGTGTTTTTGCAGTAAGCTTTGATCACCTAATCCACCCAATCAACTATATGAATCATCAACCGGCACTGAAAGCGCTTTCCAGCCAGCGTTTTGCCGCTTCAGCCACACCGCCATTGTTGTTTGAGGCGACACCGACAAAGCGGTTTTTGAGATCAGCCGGAGCGTTGTCGACCACATAGCTGCTGGCGGTCCATTCGAGTAAATCCAGATCGTTGTAGTCATTTCCCACCGACACGATATTGCGGCTATCGATTTTTAGTTTCTCCGCCAGCCAGGCTGCGGTCCGGCTTTTGGAAACCGCATTGGGAAAGATTTCGATCCAGGTGGCTTTGCCATCCAGTGGTGAAGTCGACCGGATGACGCTATAATCGGGCAATTCGCTGCGGACCTTTTCAAGAACGGCAGCACTGCCTCCATCCGGCACCACCGCCAGCAATTGGGTTGCGGGGCCAAAACCATCGGTGGTTTCATTTATAGGTACGGCAAACCGGCTGTAAAGCTTCAAACGTCTTTCAAAATCATCATTTCCCTCGTTTGACCGAAAATAGCTGAACATGTGATTGTCGGGTATGGTTCGGTGAACCATAAAATCGAGTCGGTGAGTTTTAAGAATTTCGCATGCCCGTTTAACTTCATGGGGTTCCAGGCTTACCCTGCGGACAACTCTGCCGCCGGCATGTTGCAGAACTCCTGCACCCATGGAGAAAATTACGAAATCCAGCGGCAGATCTCCGATGTCGCCGGTGTTGAAAGAATACAATGACCGACCGGTGGCGATGGCGCGTATGATACCCAGTTCGCCGAGCTGTTCAAGGGCCTCGAGATCGATACTCGAAAATGTTCGATCCGATCGCAACAGTGTGCCATCGAAATCCATGATAAACAATCCCGGCGGCTGTCTGCCTTCCGGTGCTTCGGCAAGTTGATGGTCTATGGATATAATCATTTTTCGCGCCCGTTCATGGGTTCGGAGTTCAGAGGTTCAGGGTTCACGTCCGAGCTGGGATGGTGAAAATTACCCGTATCATGTCCCCTGAATTTTATCCCAGCTTTATTCTAACAGGATAACTTATTGAAATATTATATTTATCGTGCTTAATAGCTTCCGGCGGACCGGAGTGGCCTCAATCGGCTGCATGAACTATCGCTAAAGAAATTCACTTGCGATGACGATACACAATTAGCGGATCAAAAAAGCCGAGCCTGATTGCCGCAAAGGGCGTATCCACTTCGTGGGCCTAAACGATAAATCGTAGGTTGGGTTAAGCTGATGGTCTGCAACCGATCTCGTTGGGTTCGCTAATTTTGGTGCTATTTTAGACTGTTGAGGAACATTAAGATAAGCGAACCCAACAAAAATTGTGCCGCTATCCCGCTTAACCCAACCTACTACATGTGCAGGGGCAGCGAAACGGATAGCTCGCTCCCGAAATTATGAATAAAGCTATATGGCTAAATAATGCGAATTGCAAAAAAATACAAGTGTATATATCAATGGACTGAAAGGAGAAAAGATTGTTAACGGAGGCTAACCGGGCAATGAGTAAGGAGACGATCATCTTCTTTGATAAGTTGGGATTTGGATGGGTGCTTGACAGTATCACGGCCAAGGAGATGAAACTAAACCATTTAGAAGAGGAGAGCACAGTCAATAAATCGCTGATTAAAATCATTGAGAATTTATTGGATTATACGGGTGTGTGACCTGGCTTTTGGGTTTATCTTTTTTGTGCGATCCCTGTATGACTGATTGTTCACCGGAAGCTGGAATGATTTATATGGATGATATTTAATTTATACCATATTTGCAAAATAATTGGACACTTCATGTTTCAAAAGAAAGGACAAGTTCTTAAACGATCGTAACATTCTTAAATTATGACTATAATTTATCTAATCAAGCATTCAACCAGTAAACTATTCAACGAGGTCTGCATTTATTGCTGAGTAAGCAATTATGGTGGATGGGTCAATAATTACATGTCACTGTAAATGCAAATCGAAGCACTAAGCCGTAGAATTCCTGCCGATTCCAATTATATCAGCGCAATTATTTAGACAGATATCAACTCCCAGACCCATGGGTGCAAATCACCGCTGTTGGTAAACGTCAGTCATCCGACAGTTTTTCGGCGGGATGCCGGCGGATTCCATTTGTAATCAAAAAAACAATGGTAATATTTAAGATCGGTTCTAACCTTTGAACCCCATAGCCGTCAGGCTAAGAATTTGGGTGGATGGTACATGAGAGAAATCTCAAATTACAAATTACAAATCCTAAATAAATTACAAAAAGCAAATTAAAAATCTCAAACAAAAGCCAAACACCAATATCGAAACAGACTTGTTTGGGTCATTTGGAATTTGGAATTTGGAATTTGTTTGATATTTGGTTATTGAGATTTGTGATTTGCCGTCTAAAAACATCAAAACGTTAACAATATATGCTAAGCTTTACGGCAATACCTTTGAACCCGTGAATGCCTACAACATGAGATTGGAAGTTATGGCAAGAACGTACAAAAACAACCATCTGTTTCGAGGGCTTTTGCAATCGGAAGACGGGATCATTTCCAGCATTCTGGATGTGAACCACCGGTCGATTACATTCCAAACCACCTTCGGAGTCAACGAGGATCTGGTCGATGAATTAAAAAATCGACCGGAGCACATCGTGTTCAGTGAACGGTCCAGAATTGCTCGATTAGGCTTACAGATCAAGTGCGATCCGCCCGATGCCAACAGTTTGCAGGGAGACATGATAACCCTGACCCTGGTGGCTTCAACAGTCATTCCCGGTTATCCCGGTTTAGACGAGTTTAAAGATTTTTTTACTCCGGGACTGCCCGTCGGGCGGCTGGTATTCTGTGATCCTGAGGCCCTGTTAAGTTCGGATGAAGTTCTGGAAGCCATCGAACGCGCTGAGTTGAAGTTGCCGGAGTCAACCACCATCTCCAGCGACGGCAGCATTCTCATTGCCCCGCACAAGGCCGTTTGCCGGTTTAGAGAGCCATTGGACAAAAGGACTTTGGGCCGAATCCTGCTCCGTGAGGACGGCCGTGAACTTCTCAACCGTTACCAGGTTCGGAATGCGATGCCCTCGGTAACCATTGGACCGGGCGAAGGGGTTGTGACGACCTGCTCCATGTATCTCAATGAACACTATGTGGTGTTGCAGAGCGGTTTTGCCCTGGGCAGAAACCTGCCGGCAACCGTGCTGGATCCCATTAAAACCCGGGGCATTCGAATTTATTTAGAAATTGTCAACCAGAGCCATCATCCTATCGTTAATCCATTGATATCGGCGAAGGTTTACAATGCCGCCAAGTCCCGAAACGGCCTGCGGCGCAAAAAAACCGCACAGACGAGCAGTTTTTATAGCTACCGTCAAATGCGCGAATTCGAAGAGGGTTTTAGCCGCTTCAGCAATACAACCTGCCATTTTCTAGACAAACCGGTGGCGGTTGCTCTCGGAGAGGCGGACGGGCTAAAAAAGGCCGAAATCTTTTTAAACGGTCCCGCTGAGGATTGCGATGTGACCCGGCCCATGTGTTCGCTGGCCAGACGTGATTTTTCGCCGAACAGCGAATGCTCCCACGTGTATGCAACATCCAGGATAGAAGATGCCCTCGATCGTATTCCGGCTGTTTTGATCATGAAATATTTTCCCAATATTATCGAGCATCGCGACATTATAAATCTGACCTGCGAAGGTAAACTAAAGGCACTCTATTTTTATGAGCCATCCTGCGAACACGGCCCATTTTTATCACAGCAGGACCACCATCGCCTGGAAGAATATCATGCCTTCGGCCTGGAAGTGTACTGGGTATCCGGACTGAATGACCGCCTGATGAAACACACCATGCGTGACGGCATGGGCTATTTTGTGGCACCGGAGCGGATCGCTGATTTTCACAAGTCAATGCTGTTTGCATTTTACGGATCCAATCAGAAACTTTCGCCCAGAGGGGAGACAAAACTCGGAGAACTCCTGGATGCCCTCATTGAGTTCTGGGGGCAGCGCATCGGAATCGTCACCGGCGGCGGAAGCGGGGTGATGGAGCAGGCCAATACCCTGGCAAGGGAGCGGGGGATTCTGTCCGGAGCAAATTTTCTGGACATCACCGATCAATCCATGACAACCGATGTTGATTTTTGTCAGGTCTTTCAGGCAACCTGCCGTCACAGCCGGCAAAAATGGTTCGAGATCGCTTCATTTCCGATTTTTAACATTGGCGGTTTGGGATCACTGGAAGAGCTTGGCATTACCCTGTGCAACATGAAGTTATCAATTCTGGATCCTGTACCGGTTATTTTGTTCGATACGGAGGGCGGCGGTGATTTCTGGAACGGAATCGATGATCAGATTAACGAAATGGTCAAACGGGGCAGGGCGCCGGCTTGGATCAAGGACAACATCGTCATAACCGATGATCCCAAAACGGTTACTGATGTGTATCGTCAACGGCTTCAGCTGTTTTGATCCACAGATGACGGGTAGGGGTTCACAGGTTCAAAGGTTCAGGGGTTCAAAGGTTCAATCTTCTGGGGTTCAGGGATTTAGAGGTTCTGGGTTCACGTCAAATCGGAGACAAACCCGGAGTTTGTTCGTTTTTTTCGCTATGCAAAGCGGTTTTGCACCGAAGTCCAAAGTGAGCTTTACCCTTGCAACATTGGGGTTTACATGGCGTTGGGTCAGCAATACATCATCCGCCACGGCGGGCTGAGTTTGAGGCTGTGTACGACCATGCTGGACGTACCTTTACCCTGTTAGGGAATTCTGACAGGGGCGCTGCCATTCGAGGTTTCATCCCGCCGTACGTCTGGTTGGCTATCCTACGAGAAAGATCAACAAAAGAAAAGCAACCCTGGACCTTTCGACCCTGAACGTTGAACCCCCTGGCCCAGACCTGACTTTACGTTGCTCAATTATTTAGATTCATATTTGGGAACCTGACACGGACCGTAATATGATCTTATAAGTCACACCAGGGCGGGCTGAACCTGTGAACGGTTAAATAGTTTTTAGAGGTGGCAGACAACATTGTATTCGATAAGGCGCACCGTATATCCGCTGTTCGTACCTGTGGCTCTGATTCTGCTTTCTTCAGTAGCCATCATTAAATGGCCCGATCTGTTAAAGCAAATGCCTCATGTGAAAGAACTCAGAGCGGTTATGGTAATCATGCCGTTTGTGCCTTACATGGTTTTTGCGATTGGATTTGTCATGGGGTGGCGATATGCGAATGCCGGGATGATCCTCGGTTCCTTTGCCCTTGCCTTTTCTTACTATGGTCTGGATTATTTCCGTTCTGCCGAATTATCGCGGGCAGTGATTATTGACCAGTCTGTAACGTCTGCGCTGGCCTTTTTGCTGCCGTTAAACCTGGCATTTTTCAGTGTACTAACCAAGCGAAGACTATTTACTTCCATCGGAATTCTGGCCCTTATTTTGTTGGCGGTACAGGTTTTTGCGGTCATTTTTTTCTGCCATCCTTTCAGTCGCATCTCATCACGGATTATGGCTGAGATAAAATCTTTGTCACCTGTAGTTGCGGATAAACTGTCCGTTTTTTCCTCGTGGCAGGGTTCTATTCTTACCGATCATTCCTTCTTCAGGTTCGAAGGTATGCCTACTGCAACAGTCATTGCTTTCGGCCTGGCATTTCTTTTCGTGCTGGTGCAATTTGTAAAAACCAGCGATATTCGAATTTGCGGCTTTTTCTTTGGCATTGTTGCCGCCATGCTCGGGATCATTACAAGGTTTTCAGACCCTGCCGTCATTTTTTATTTTTTCGCAGCCGGGTTGATTCTGGTTATCACAACCGTTGAGGCTTCCTTTTCCATGGCCTACATCGACGAACTGACGGCTTTGCCCGGGCGCAGAAGTCTAAATGAAACGCTGCTTAATTTAGGCAAGAAATATGCTATTGCGATGATCGATGTGGATCACTTTAAAAAGTTTAATGACACCTTCGGCCATAAAACAGGTGATCAGGTATTGAAATCGATTGCTTCCAGGCTTGGAAAAATCTCCGGCGGAGCTAAAACATTTCGTTATGGCGGGGAGGAGTTTACCGCCATCTTTGCCGGAAAAACCGTCGAAGAGGCAATTTCGCATATTGAAGATTTCAGGGAGGCTGTCGGGTCCACCCCTTTTATTATTCGTGACTGGAAGCGCTGCAGAAAAAAGAAAAATGACCATCGCCGCAAGAATCCCTCTAAACGCAAACAAGTCAAGGTGACCGTCAGCATCGGCTTGGCTTCTCCGGGCGGGAGGAAGACCGATCCTGAGAAAGTGATCAAGGCGGCGGATAAAAAACTCTATGCGGCCAAGAAGAGTGGGCGTAACCGTACAGTTTATTAAAGCCTTTCAAAGAAAGGGTTTGAAAAAGAACTTTTTCAGCCAACAGGCGGAAGAGATCGAGCGGGGGGACCCGGGAAAGTCGAAAGCCATGATGGAATTTTTTAACGACCACATGAGTGTGATGGATAAAGAATTGGATATCATCTGGGCCAATAAAACCACCAAAGGGATTTACGAGGAGCCCGGCTGCAAATGCACGGACTCCCCGCCCAAATTATAGTTTATCTGTGTGTTTAGACAGAAACTCCGCCACTCCTTCCGCAGTGGGCTTCATCCCAGCTTCGCCTTTATTCCATCCGGCGGGGCAGACTTCTCCGTACTGCTCAGTAAACTGCAAGGCATCGACAAGGCGAACCATTTCATCGACATTGCGTCCTAATGGCAGATTATTTACGACCTGATGTTGCACGACACCTTGTTTGTCGATGAGAAAAGAAGCCCTCATCGCCACTCCGTCCGGATGTTCAATCCCATAGGCCTTTGTAATCTCATGCTTTACATCGGCTACCATCGGGAAATCCACCGCCCCGATCCCTCCGTCATTGACGGCGGTGCTGCGCCAGGCAAAATGCGTAAATTGGGAATCGATGGATACCCCGACGACCTCAACGTTGCGACCTTTGAACTGCTCCATACGTTTATTGTGGGCAATAATCTCCGTTGGGCACACAAACGTGAAATCCAACGGCCAGAAGAACAATACCACATATTTCCCTCTCAAGTCCGAGAGTTTGAAATCTTCTTTGATGACCCCGTCCGGCATGACGGCCGGCGCTATAAAATCCGGTGCTTCTTTAGCTACTAGAACGCTCATTTTCGTATTCCTTTCTGAAGTTAGTACCTTAGTCTCTTAGTCCGTTTTTTCTGACAATTCTACGGAGGCCGGTTTACCCGGGTTACATTCCATCTTCTAACAGGCCGGAAGTGTCCATTAATATGATTATGAAATCGGATTTTTCAAGAGGGTTTGCCATTATATCAAGCATTCATAAATCCATTGCTCTCTCCGAGCCGTAGGTTTTACGAGCCGTGGGCTCTACGTAGGCTCTACGAGCCGGAGGCCATCACTCCAATACTCCAGGTACTATTAACCTCCGCCATTGATAAAGAAGTGGATGATTGCCATTTACCAACAGTCGTGATTTACACCCGCCTGAGTTTAAATCGAATTCGTAATACCCCACCCTCAAAACTGGAGGAAGTGATCTGAAATCCTGAGATTTCAGCGGTGGATTTGACATGGGGACCGATACAGGGGCAGGCATCATAGTCTCCGATTTGAACGATTCGGATGGTGTCACCGGTATCGCCGGGCAATTTATCGGTATTATAGTTACCCAGTGCTTCTGATCTGGATATATATTTTTCGGTAACCGGCAGATCCTCTCCGATGATCTGGTTGACCCGCGTCTGAATTTCTTGAAGTTCCTTTTGAGATAGAGGCCGGTCGAGGCGGTAATCACATTTGGATTTTTTCTTTTCGATGTGAGCATTGAAGCATCGGCCGCAATTGAACATTCTGTCCATGGTCTGGTTGAGAATATGCTCGGCCGAATGCATGGGCGGGTCTATGCTTTTTTTCACGGTAAGTTCCTACTTTCGTAATAGTCAGCCACTAAGACACGAAGGCACAAAAAAAAGGATGAAGTTTAAATTTTTGTCAAAACAGAGGAATCCATAGAATTATATTCTAACCTTAGGCCCTTAGCGGCGATTTTCTGACAACATGTTGTAAGAAACAGAAGGTGTTTCGCCGCCGGATTCAGGTTTCAGCAACTAAAAAAATTCAAATAACAAAACACAAATATCAAATGGTTCGACAAGCTCACCACCACCCTGAGCCAGGTCGAAGGGCAAATAACAATGACCGAAATTCAAAATTCCAAACGGATGATCCGCCGACATTTGTGTCAAATGGCATAATTATCGGCGAACAAAAATTTGGGCAGCGATACGGTACAACCGCGTTGAATGTTTTGGTCATTGGATATTGAAATTTGAGATTTATTTGTGATTTGGTGCTTGTAATTTGTAATTTCCGGTCTATCCAGGTTATACAAATGCAGTTCAAGTTTGCCTTGACAACTGCCCCGAAGGGGCCACTTTTTTCGAGCGCAGGCTGGGAAAAAGCTTAGTGCTTTAGTGGCTGAATTATTGACCTTTCTTTTGTCTATGATAAACGAGCGTTATGGTTTTTGCAACGCGCATTTTACAACCACTGCAGCTAATTCGATGCACTTCTTACTGTGAGCCCCGCAGATCGATGGCGGCTAAACCTGCCAGAAACGCATGGGCCAGCTTCTCTGAAATAAGATGTTCAAAAACCACCCCTTCCGGTGTTACACCTCTTATGCTGCCGTCATGTAAGAATTTTGATAGAAGCCGCCTGCTCGCCTCCATGCGGTCTGCGGGATTGTGTATCCGGATCTCACCGGGGGTTGGATCCATTGCAATGCATATTCCTGTATCTACAAGGGATTTCATGAAATTGAGGATTCGAGCCAATCTGAGCACGGTAACGGCCTCTTTCCTGCCGGTTGTGTGGGCTATCGGCAGAGCGCTCGACCGCATGCAGGAAAAATGGTCGGGCAGAATGCCTATATTTTTGCACAAATCAAAATCTTTGCTGCCTGGTGCCGGATAAAAGATAGATACGCCGGCCAGGACTCTCCGTTGGGCCAGATAAAGGAGATCTGAAATTGAATCTTCAGCACTTTGAAAAGGCGCGGCGCAGATCACATATCCCACGGCGTTGAGACCGTAATCCTCGGCAAGTTTCAATGCCCGGTCAAATGCCGTTCGAACATCGGACCGATTGAATCTTTTGAGCTGTTCTGCTGAGGCTGAGCCCAGTGAAAGGTTCAGGGTCCTGAAACCGGCGGCCTGCATGGTACGGATCACCTCTTCATCCAGTGACGGCGGATAGAGTCCGTTCATGGCTCTGAGCTCCAATCCGCGCCCCTCAAAACGGCGTTTAATTTCAGCCAGAAGCTTTAAAAACCACCGGCGATCCAGGGACAGGTTTTCATCCTCGAAATCGACAAAACCGACGTCATACTCATTGACGCCGCGTTGGATTTCCCCCATCACGGAATCAACGCTTCTTTTGCGGTAATTAAGATAGGATCGTGCCCCCACACTGCAATAGCTGCACTTCATCGGGCACCCGCGACCGGCAACAATGACCATAGCGGCGCGCTTTTTGCGGCGGTAGAACCGGTGATTGAGAAGGTCGACGGCCGGCAATGGATAGTCGTCGGGATGTTTCATCCGTGCCGGTGGATTGATGTGAATGGCGCCGTTTTTTCGTCTGAAAACAAGACCGGGGATGGAATTATATGCTGTTCCTTTCGACACCGCTTCCGCCAGCAGATGCAGGGATACTTCCCCCTCTCCGCGGATAACAAAATCCACTGCTGCGGATTCCATCACCGACTGCGGCATGGCGCTGGGGTGGTGGCCGCCAAGAACAATTTTACAATCCGGGTGACAGGCTTTGACGGTTTCGGCCGTTTGGATGGCTTGCCGCATGTAAGGCGTAAATAAGGATGAGATGCCAATTAAAAATGCTCCGGATTCTTTGGCCATTTTGCCGATATATTCAAAACTGTAGCCAAAGTGCCTATATTGGTGAAACAGTGCAAAGGCGGACCGGTCCGGCCGTCCGTAATAATCACTCAAATAATCCATTTCCCGGGGAAGATCGCAAATACGCGATTTCGAGGTGGCCAGCGCATCCAGGATCTTCACCGAAAAACCGCTTTGTATCAATGCCGCGGCTATACAGGCCAAACCATACGGAATGGTCCGTTTGGCTGTGAGATAAAAATCTCTGATGGGCGGCTGGATGAGAAGTATGTCAGGCATGGTTACTGGTTGCTGGTCTCTGGTTGCTGGGTACTGGTTGCTGGGTACTGGTTGCTGGATGCTGGTTGCTGGATGCTGGCTACTGGTCTCTGGTTACTGGACGCTGGTTGCTGGGTACTGGGTACTGGGTTGATTGAGTTGTTAATTTTGAATTTTTAGTTTTGAATTTAAAATTGAGCATTAATAATTTAAAATCATTTTTTTCACCTTATTTGCCCCTATCTTCTAACCTTCCCGCCTTCTCAAACTCTCAACTTCCATCTTTTACACACCTTCCCACCTTCTCATCTTCACTTTCTTTCCGCATTCCGCATTCCGACTTCCGCATTCCCTCACTCAGCCCTCGTTCTCTTTCCGCATTCCGCATTCCGACTTCCGCATTCTTTATAACTCCATTGCTTCAATTCCGGGAAAAATTTGTGATTGGCCCTGGGAAATGGATAATCATCGAGTCTGTCAAGCTTTATCCAGCGATGATCGACGGGGCCGTTTAACTTCACTTTGCCGGAAATATACGAACAGCAAAAAACATCCATGACGATTTTAAAATGAGTGTATGCGTGTTTGATCCGGGCCAAATGCGAATCGACACCGACTGAAAGATTTGTCTCCTCCTTAATTTCCCGGATACAGGCGTCTTTGGCCTTTTCATTGTTTTGGATTTTTCCCCCGGGAAATTCCCACAGACCCCCCAGCAAACCTTCCGGTTTTCGCCGGGTGATTAAAACCCTTCCGTTTTTGAACACCACCCCCACCGCGATTTTAAATTGCGGCGTTGGGGATCTTTTCAGCTTTTTGGGATAATCGCCAACCCGGCCGGTTCCATAGGCCAAACACATCCTTTGAATCGGGCATGTGCTGCAAAGCGGCTGTTGCGGTTTGCAGATCAGGGCACCGAGTTCCATCATGGCCTGGTTAAAGGTTCCCGGATCTTGGGGAGACAGCAGTTGGCCCGCTGCTTCTTTGAAAGTTTTGATCGATGTTGGTTTGTTAACAGGCTCTTCCACTAAAAACAATCGCGCCAACACCCGTTTGACATTGCCGTCCACAACCGGATAGGGCTTTCCAAAGGCGATACTCAATACGGCGGCGGCAATGTAATCTCCAACGCCGGGCAATTTGCGAAAGTCTTCCCACTCGTCGGGCATCATGCCATGGTGATGATTTAAAATTATGCCGGCGGCCCGGTGCAGATTGCGGGCGCGGGCATAGTATCCCAGGCCTTCCCAGACTTTTAAAACATCCTGCAGATCGGCCCGGACCAGTTGTCCAAGGCTCCCAAAGCGCTGCAAGAAATTATGATAGTAAGGTAAGACCGTGTTGACCTGGGTTTGCTGCAGCATCACCTCGGAGACCCAGATGTGGTAAGGATCGGAGGCTTTCCGCCAGGGCAAATCTCGTTGATTTACAAGGTACCAGTCCATCAGCGCTTTGCGAAAAGATTGGATATCTTTAGTTCGGCCTGTATTGAAGAAGTTCCTCTGTTTCGCCGGCAGCCTTTTTATATCTGTCGATACGGTATCCATGGCCATGGTTAATGGGTCTCGTGCTCCAATGAAATTTTGAGGGCCCAGGGTCAGCGTCCGCATGTGGGCCTTTTCTGCCTGGGCAATGGCAAGAAATGTTGAACTGGCTTCAGCGTTTTCGGTGTGCTCCGCCATGGCGCGGTACAGGTCAAAGGCGGAGTATTCGATGCTTAGGGCAAGATCAATGACAGCCGAGCTGCCTTGATTTTCGGTGGCTTCCAGAAGACGGCAGGCGTCCTCAAAGCTCTGGCCGCCTTCCAAAATATTTCCTTGCAGGTCCTGATACAAACGATCAAAGGGCGGCGGATTTTTTTGAAAATGTTTCCAGAAACGATAAATCAGGGTGGCGTGGGCTTTTTCGGCGATGGAAACCTGTTCGAGGGTCGGGCGAATGGGATCGTCCGGGTACCTGTCCATGACATAACGGTAAAATCGCCAGGCGCCTTTTTCCAGATCCATGGCGGTTTTCAGCAGCTGCTCGAGATTCTGATCCTTTTCAAAAATCTTTACTTTCGGATAACCCGACAAGGTTTTGCCTTCCCAAGCCTGCATACCGCCCATCAAATGATAAACGGTCTTTGTACAAACTTCAGCCTCACCAGCCAGGGAGGCAGCCCATTGGGAGCGCCCGCCGTTGGCGCAATAGAAAATCAGATCTTGCTCGGAGGGCAGTGTGAACAGCCTGGTTTCAACCTCGGTAAGGGGCATGAGTTTGGCTCCCGGAATATGCCCATCTTCGTATTCCGAGGCTTGACGCACATCGAATACCAGGTAATTTTTTTCTTTATGCGTTTGCATGTATTTTTTGAATTCAGCGGGCGTCAGGGTTTCAAATTCCAGATTATCCATAGCTGCAACTATCCGTTATTTTTAGCGCATTTTGTGGCAAGTAAATTCTATTGGGGTTTTTCAATATCTTGTCGCGATTGAATATTGAATAGTTAAGGAATTCTGTCCATTTTAAAAAAGGACGGAGCGAAGCGACATCCACAAATCTTCAATCTTCAATCTTCAATTCCGTCTTCCGCCTTTCCCCATTCAATTTATCTTTTCCCCAGGATTTTATTCACCATGGTTTGGGTGTCGGAGGTCGAGTCGGTACAGGAACCGTTGCGGCACACATGGGCGGTGGCCTGGCCTTCTATGACCTGCAAGCCATCGGTGTAGGCGGCAAATTTAGCCAGACGTTCGGCATTGGTGCCTGATTTTACAATGGCCACCTTGTTAGGGGTAAAATTAAGATTCAATGCCGACAGTAATTGCCGGGTGTCGGTTGCCTGGGGTTCGCCGGCGATAATAATTTCCTGGCCCGGGACGCAGCGCAAAATCAAGGGCGCACAGAAAATAAGTAAAGGCCTGGGGTTGAGATTTGAGCGTGCCGGCAAAGGCGCGAATCAGTGCCCGGTACCGGTTCTCCCATTGGGGGTCACCGGTCAACCTGGACAGAAACACAAGGTTGAAAAGCGCAACCGAGTTGGCCGATGGAATGGCCCCGTCATATAACTCTTTGGGGCGTACGGGCAATTCGACACTTCCATTGGGGGTGGAGAAGAAACCGTCGTTTTCCTCATCCCAGAAGCTTTCTATCATTTTTTCCTGCAGCACTTTTGCTTCTTCGGCAAACGTCAGATCATAGGTGGTCTGGTAGAGGCTTAAAAGGCCATGGATCAAAAATGCATAGTCGCCGGCGTGGGCCTCCACCGCCAGTTCACCGTCTCTGAAACGGTGGTAAAGACGGCCGTTTTCATCCCGCATTTTTGACAGGATGAAGTCGGCGGCCTTGCGGGCGGCCCTCACATATTCGGATCTGTTTAAAATCCTTGCTCCCAGAGCAAGTGCTGCGATCATCAGTCCGTTCCAGTCCGTGAGGATTTTATCGTCCTTTAGGGGATGAACCCTCTTTTCCCGGACGCGAAATAATTGGTCGCGGATATTTACCCAGTCCTTTCCAAGTTGATCTTCCGACAAATTGAATTTTTCCGCCCACTTTTTCAAAGGCGCAGTTAGATGCAGGATGTTGGCACCGGTTTTTTGACGGGTGGCTTCGTCCGTAAAATTTCCTTCCGGGCTCAGCCGTAAAATCGTCTCCCACCTTTTAGCGGTTTCATCTCCCAGGACCCGGCGAAATTCTTCTGTCGTCCACACATAGAATTTGCCTTCTTCCCCCTCGCTGTCGGCATCTTCCGCCGAGTAGAAGGCCCCTTCCTCGGAAGTCATGTCTCGCAGTACGTAGGTGAAGATGTCATCGGCCGTTGCGGCGAACAAGGGGTCTTTGGTAATTTGATAGGCTTCAAGGTAGGCGGTGGCGATCAGGGCCTGGTCGTAAAGCATTTTTTCGAAATGAGGCAGAAGCCACCTGGCATCTGTAGAATAGCGGTGAAAGCCAAAACCGACATGGTCCCAGATTCCTCCCAGGCGCATAGCAGTCAATGTTTTTGTTACCATTTCCAATGCATTTGAGTCCCCGCTGCGATGGTAACAGCGCAGCAGGAAGAGCAGTCGGTGTGGCGTCGGAAACTTGGGAGCAGGATCAAACCCGCCATGCCGGGGATCAAACCCAGGCTTAATTTTCTTATAGGCCTGGTCCAACAGGGATGTATCGGGTTCATCGGCGGCCGCAAACGCAAAAGCCTTGCCCAGTTGGGCGGCAATGCCGATTGCCGAATTTTCGACTTTTTCTTTATCGGCCGTCCAGAGCTTCTTGACCTGTTGACAGATGTCGATCAGACCCGGCCCGGCCGGCGCGGCTGGTTTTGGGGAGATAGGTGGCGGCGAAAAAAGGTTTTTTTTCCGGGGTCATAAAAATACTCAACGGCCAGCCACCGCTGCCGGTCAGCATTTGGCAGGCCGCCATATATACCGCATCTACGTCGGGGCGTTCTTCGCGATCCACTTTAATACAAACAAAGGTGTCATTGAGATATCCCGCTGCTTCTTCGTCTTCAAAGGACTCTTTTTCCATGACGTGACACCAGTGGCAGGTGGCGTATCCAATGGAAAGGAAAATAGGCTTGTTTTTCATTTTGGCTTGCGCAAAGGTCTCATCGGACCAGGGATGCCAGTCAACTGGATTATGGGCATGCTGAATAAGATAGGGACTTTTTTCATTGATGAGATGGTTGGGTGACATAATGTCCTCCTAACTTGACCGTTCAAGAATTGTGGGCCTTAAGGAAATATAGACACGAAGATGGTGGTTGGCAATACGGGTTGTAGGTTGTGGGGGTGGGAGGTTGTGAGTTGTGAGGTACTGGTTGCTGGGTACTGGTTACTGGGCACTGGTTGCTGGGTGCTGGGTATACTGGCTTACTGGTCTCTGGTTGCTGGTTGATGGGTACTGGTTGCTGGGTACTGGCTGCTGGTCACTGGTCATTCGTTTAGAGCGTTTAGATGGTTTGGATCGTTAGCAGCTTCACTGGGTTGATTGAGTTGTTAATTTTGAATTTTTAGTTTTGAATTTGAATTTAAGCATTAATAATTAAAAATTATTTTTCTCACCTTCCCATCTTCTATCCTTTATCCTTCCCTCATCCCTGGTCCCTCGTCATTCGTTAGGATCGTTTTTCCCGAAAAGCGAACCGCAGAATGTCGAATATTGAATGTCGAAGGGTGGAATCGCTCGCGCAGCGCTTCCAGCCCGTAGGCGCAGACGCTTGCGCCGCGCGTCGCTCAATTTTTTTTATAAATAGATAGAATACATTCGTTCGTCCTTCGTCCTTCGTCGTTCGTCCTTCGTCACTGGTTCTCTCTTTGCTGGTTACTGGTTGCTGGTTTCTGGGTGCTATTTGTTCTTGGAAACACCTTTTTCGAAAGATTTTACGAAGTTATTCAACTTTTTGCCCAATATTTCAATACGATATTTTCCTAATCAGAAAGTGTCATGGTGCGTAAATTCGCTGATTTCCCGGCGTTTGGGAGCCGAAGATATTTTGGCGGGATAACCCAGCGGGATCAGAACCGCCAGTTCATACCCTTGTGGAACCTTTAGTATCTGGTTTGCCTTGTCATGATCAAACAGACCCACCATTACCGTCCCCAGCCCGAGGCTGTGGGCCGTCAGACAAAGGTTCTGACAGGCAATTCCAAGATCAAACATAAACCAGTCGCCAAATTTGGTTGTAATTTGATCTTTATAGTATCCTGAGCTTTCTAATTTACCGCAGACCGCCAGCACCACAGGGGCCTGAACAATGGCCTTGGTTGCGGGCTGCCCCTTGGGCGGGAGGGCAGTCTGAAGTCTCTCCTTTATAGCTGCATCCTTGATGACAATGATTTCCCAGCACTGGGTGTTGGCCCAGGAAGGTGCCCATTTCACCGCTTCCAGCATGGTCTCGAGCTTTTCAGTGGGGACTAGCGTGTCTTCGTATTTACGAACACTTCTTCTTTCTTTGATGGCATCCATCAAATTCTGCATGAACTCTTCCTCCATTTAAAAAAAAAGGCAACCCCCCCATCGGGTGTTGCCTTTTTTTACTTTTATTCAACTATGTTGGACTAACTGCAGCATGAACCCGTTGTTCCGCAGCTCGAACAACTGGAACCGAAATCAATGCCGGAGCTGATTTTGAATCCATATCCCATAAAATCGATTGATACGGGCTTGGCTTTTTCATCAAAATCTTTATCCAATATAAATTTGAAGCCGTTCACATCATATGAATTATCTGTGTCTTTGAGCTCATCCAGAGCCATTGCCAGTGACGGACCGCCTCAGCCCCCTTCATTTAAAAAGATGCGAATCGGAACGACCTCTCGTTCCTTAAAATATTCTGCAATTTGCTGGCTAGCTGCTTCGGAAATTTCAACCATAACATCCTCCTTGGACTATAAATTTGATCAGTTTCATTCAACCGAATGAAAATTATCTGACCGCTAAAATGATTCTAATATTAATTACGGGTACCGGTTTTGTCAATGGCTAATATTAAGATCGCCAGACGGGTATGTGATCTGGCGTTTATCGAAGCGATTTCACATATTCTTCGTAAACCTTTAAATTCATCGGCGAAAAAAGCATAAATATCACTTTTTCAATGGTCAGGTTGTTTTTGAGAAAATTGCAGGTGGTGTCTACGGCGATTTTGCAGGCTTCTTCGATGGGATATCCGTAAACCCCGCAGCTAATTGCCGGAAAGGCAAGGAAATGGACATTATTTTCAGCGGCAAGCTTCAGGCTGTTTTGGTAACATCCGGTCAGAAGCGTTTTGTCCCGCGGCTTTCCGCTGTAAACCGGTCCCACCGTGTGAATCACATGACGGGCTGCAAGATTGTATCCTTTGGTAATTCTGGCTTCGCCGGTCGGACATCCAGCCAGCGTCCGGCACTCTTTTAAGAGTTCGGGGCCGGCGGCTCGATGAATGGCGCCGTCGACACCTCCTCCACCCAAAAGAGATGAGTTGGCTGCATTGACAACGGCATCCACCGCGAGTTTGGTAATATCCCCCTGCCTTATTTCTATTTTATCAAGGATCTCCTTTTCCATGGCACCCCCCCCCTAATCCGGATAAACCGGAAAAATGAGCTAAAATGAGCTAAAATTTGAAATGACTAAAATTGTGGTGTCGCTTCGCTCCGTCTACTTTTAGGCACGCACGCATTTTAGGACCTGGTAGGCAACGATTTGTTGATGGAAAAATAACTTAACATGTGAAGTTCAAATAAAATCGACAGAATACCTCAATTTTAGGCAATTTAGGCATTTTGAATTTTAGGCAATTTTCTGGGCAACCTGCGCTGCTGGAAAAAAAATTTACCACAAGATGCACAAAATTCCTATGTAAGTAACTAAAGATCATACAATGTCTCATCCCTTTGCGGCGCCGGTCGTTTCCTGGCGGTTACCCCGCCTTTTTTTTCGGGTAACAGGAATGGCTCTTCACCTTCCAAAAGGTCTCCCATCTCGGCTTCAATCGCATCAGGGTCCTCACCGGCTTCCATTCGTTTCAAAGCCTCCTGCATACCGGTGCCGAGTTCAAGCCCGGTCATGTCCGTAAGTTTGCGCATCAGGTTGGCGGCCTGACGGGGATCATCTTCGTTGATATTTTCGGCTTCACCGGCCAGCATTTGCATGGCTTTTTCCATTTTGCTCTCGTCAAAGGGCAAATCATCCATATCACCATCTTCTTTAGCTTTACCGGTAATCGAAAAAGCCGACATTTGTCTTGATAGTTTTCTGGTTTTACATTTAGGGCACTTGGGCTTTTTGGTTGTATTGATAGTCTTTGAGAAAAAATTAAAAATCGTATTGCAATCCTCACAGTAGAATTCGTAAATTGGCATGATATCTCCTTGATTTTGTCAGACCTAAGCTGAGCGATTTTTTTGCGAAAAGATCGGTGCAGGTCGAGTAAAAAATCGCTCAGTTTAGGTCTGGATAATAGAATCTGATCTAATTTTTGTCAACCGGCAATGATTGACTTGCCGCCCGGCATCTGCTATGCCACTTGGGATCTTAACGGCGATTTTCTGACAACATGTTGTAAGAAACTGATGGTTTTAGGTTTCGGGTGTCAGGTTTCAGTAAAAAAAAATCACAAATACCAAATCACAAATACCAAATGGTTCGACAAGCTCACCACCTCACCACCCTGAGCCAAGTCGAAGGGCAAATCACAATGACCGAAATTCAAAATTCCAAACGGATGATCCGTCAGCATTTGTGCCAAACGGCATAATTACCGGTGGACAAAAATTTGGGCAACAGTACGATACAACCGCGTTGAATGTTTTGGTCATTGGATATTGAAATTTGAGATTTATTTGTACTTTGGTGCTTGTAATTTGTAATTTCTCTCCGAGCCGTAGGTTCGAATCTACGAGCCGGAGGCCGGTTTATCCGGGTTAGTTAACCGTTTTGCAGAAAGGACATTTATATCATGGAAAGAACACTTTCGATTATTAAACCCGATGGGGTCCAACGCGGTCTTATTGGTGAGGTTGTCAAACTGTTTGAACAGAACGATCTGAATATCGTGGCCATGAAAATGCTGCAGATGACCAAGACCCAGGCCGAAGGCTTTTATGACGTACACCGTGAAAGGCCTTTTTTTGAGAGCCTGACCGACTTTATGAGTTCCGGTCCCGCGGTCGTCATGGTTCTGGAAGGGGAAAACGTAATTGCCAGATATCGTGATTTGATGGGCGCCACCAATTATAAGGAAGCTGCCGAGGGTACGATTCGACAGAAGTTTGCCACCGACATCGAAAAAAATGTGGTTCACGGCTCCGATGCACCGCAAACTGCATCCTTTGAAATATCATACTTTTTCAATCGCTTTGAAATTATTCGTTGATGCCCGATAAAATCAACCTCAAAAACATATCCATCGTTCTGCACCGTACGCGGTATCCTGAGAATATCGGGGCTGCCGCCCGGGCCGTACGCAACATGGGCATCGGACAGCTGGTTGTCGTTGATCCCCAAAATTGTGACCTGACGAAGATCTGCCGCATGGCAACTCACGCGGCGTGGGATGTGGTTGAGCAGATGGAGGTTTGCGATACTTTAGAAGAGGCCCTGGCTGATTTTAATTTCGTAGTCGGTACCACCGCCCGGTTGGGTGGTCAGCGCAAGGCTGTCAGTTCACCGGCAAAACTGGGCCAAAAGCTTTTTACCATATCGCATCGAAATCGAATCGCCATCCTTTTCGGACCTGAAGACCGCGGACTTGCCAACGTCGACATCCGTTTTTGCGATATTCTGGTCAACATACCCACGGCCGAATTTTCTTCGCTCAATCTGGCCCAGGCGGTCATGATCATGTGTTATGAGTTGTTCAGCTTCAGCTGCGGTAAACCCGCAGAGTTTGCTCCGCGTCTGGCCAACCGGTATGAGCTCGAGGCGATGTATGAGCAGTTAAAAGACGCACTGATTCGTATCAGCTTTATCAACCCGGATAATCCGGACTATTTTATGAACAACCTGCGCCATTTTTTTTCCCACATGCAGCTCCGGGCAAAAGAGGTGAAAATTGTCCGCGGCATATGCCGCCAGATCATCTGGTATGGCAAAAAATGCTACCAGGACGGACTGAAAGAAAAACCGTAAATCCAGATATCGTTGATTGGTTAAGTTGTTGTAAATATTGATTTATGCCATATTTAAAAAATAATTGGACACTTCATGTTTCAAAAGATAGGACAATTAGGACACGGATTAAAAAGAAAGTTTGTTTCGCCTTCGGCGAGAAATGACACATAGCAAGTAGGCACCCTTGTATATCTGGCAGGGATTTCGCCGCCAGGTGGTTTGTACTAATCTGCGTTTATCTGT